>JFJP01034006.1_pt1 | contig 46589 bp, 26 predicted proteins | sample 431651 | NCBI WGS metagenome assembly JFJP01 (sample SAMN02602958, study PRJNA72255) | Microbial mat metagenome, whole genome shotgun sequencing project. | biome: fresh water; feature: sink hole; material: water; isolation source: purple microbial (photo- and chemosynthetic) mats found in...
ACCCTCACCTGGGCCCGACGCTTCGCCATACCCCCGGTTGCCGTGACCGAGGTGCTCTACCACCACCCTGACCGGCAGGAACTGCAGGACGTGGTAACCTGCATCCGCCATGGGGTACGCCTGGCCGATGCCGGCACTCTGATCCGGCCCAACGCCGAGCACGCTCTCAAATCCTCTGCTGAATTTTCACAGTTGTATGCCGATCACCCCGAGTGGGTCAGCCGCACTCTTGAGATTGGTGAGCAATGTCACTTTTCGCTGGCCGAAATCGAGTACCGCTACCCTGAAGAGGGGGTACCTGCTGGCTTCACCACGGCGCAATGGCTTCGAAAACTCACCTGGCAGGGTGCCGACAAGCGATACGCCAAGCGGGTTCCCGGGGCTGTGGTTGCCCAGCTCGAAAAAGAACTCGCACTCATCGAAGAGCTGAAATACTCGGGGTATTTCCTGACAATGTGGGAAATTGTCGAGGTCTGCAAAGAAAAGGACATCCTCTGTCAGGGCCGCGGCTCAGCCGCCAACTCGGCGGTGTGCTTCTGTTTGGGCATCACAGCCATCGATCCGGTGAGCATGAAGCTGCTGTTCGAACGGTTTCTTTCGAAGGAACGGGCCGAGCCGCCAGACATCGACCTCGACATCGAACACCACCGCCGCGAAGAGGTGATCCAGCATATGTACACCCGCTACGGGCGTCACCGGGCGGCCATGGTGGCCAATGTGGTCCGTTACCGCAGCCGTTCATCCCTCAGAGAGGTTGGCAAGGTGATGGACCTCTCGGAAGAAAAACTGACCTCTTTGGCCGCCCAGCTCGAGGGCTTTCCCCGTCATCTGTCCATCCATCCCGGGGGCTTCCTGCTTGGCAGCGAAGCCCTGTCACGCATTGTTCCCGTTGAAAATGCCACCATGGAGGGCCGCACGGTCATCCAGTGGGATAAAACCGATGTCGAGATGACCCACCTTGATTACGCGTTCCACCTTCTCAAGCAGCACCAAGGTCTGGAGCTTTCCATGGCCACCCTCCCCAAAAAAGACAAAGCAACGTTTGATTTGATCTGCCGGGCCGATACAGTCGGTGTCTTTCAGATCGAAAGCCGCGCCCAGATGTCGATGCTGCCCCGGCTCAAGCCCCGTACCTACTATGACCTGGTGATTGAAATCAGCCTGGTCCGGCCCGGTCCCATCACCGGGGGCATGGTTCATCCTTACTTACGCCGACGCTCAGGGCTAGAGCCTGTCGTTTTTGCCCATCCCAGCCTTGAACCAGTATTGGCAAAAACCCTGGGAATTCCCCTGTTTCAAGAGCAGGTGATGAAGCTTGCCATGGTGGCAGCAGACTATACCCCGGGTGAAGCCGATCAGCTCCGGCGTGATATGGCGGCCTGGAAACAATCGGGCCGCATCGAGCAGCACCGTGAACGTCTGGTAAGCCGTATGGTCACCAAGGGAATCGAAGAGGAATTCGCCATGCGGGTCTTCGACCAAATCCGAGGCTTCGGCGAATATGGCTTTCCCGAAAGCCACGCCGCCAGCTTTGCCCTCATTGCTTACGCCACTGCCTATCTGAAGTGCCACCACCCCGATGCTTTCTCCTGCGCCTTGCTCAACGCCTGGCCCATGGGCTTCTATTCACCTATGACCGTTGTCGAAGACGCTAAGCGACACGGAGTCAGCATTCTGCCGGTGAACCTACAACACAGCGCTTGGGACTGCACCCTGGAAACCAAGCCCGGCTCTTCGTTTCAAGCCATCCGTATGGGGCTTCGCTACATCCGTGGTCTGGTAAGGGCCGAGGCGGAACGGGTTCTGGCCCTTAGAAAACCGGGTGGCCCAAGCACTCTAGCCGACTGGAAAACACAAAGCCGAGTATCAACCGAAACGTGGGAAAAGCTTGCTGTCAGCGGAGCCCTCGAATGTTTCGGCTTCCATCGCCGTACGGCCCTGTGGCAGATTCTCGACCCGGGAGAGCCCGACCCACTGCCCTTAGAACACCGTTACGCCGAAGAATTTGCCGAACCTTCGGCCCACCAGAGTGTCGTCTGGGATTATGAGTCCCAGGGGCATAGCCCCCGGGAACATCTTCTCAAACAGTACCGCCCACGGTTGTTTGAAGGCGGCTACAAGGCAGCGGTGGAAGTCGCAGTCATGAATCATGGCCACAGTGTCCAGTACGCGGGTATGGTTATCTGCCGCCAACGGCCCCACAACGCCAAGGGAGTATTGTTTCTCACCCTCGAAGATGAAACAGGCATGGTCAATGTCGTGGTCTGGAAGAACATTTGGGAACGGTTCCGCAAAGTTATCCTCACCTCGTCTTTTCTGGGAGTGGCGGGTAAACTGCAAATCGAAGAAACCGTTGTCCACCTGGTTGCCGACCGTTTCTGGTGTCCCGAAGGGTTTCTCAGCACCTCAGAAATACCCCACCGCAGCCACGACTTTCATTAACGGAAAAGCACCTATCAGAAAATACCGACACGGACTCCTGTGGAAAACACCCAGACCGACTCGGCCTGAACATCCGAACTGATAAACCAGACGGTAGCTTCGTTGTACCAGGAGTACGACTTGAAAAAAGTCAGGTTGCTCATGACGGCCTTGAAGGTTTCCCACTGAAACACCACCCCGCCCAACATTACCGGTGCCGTCGAGCCGAAGTCCAGAAAGTTGGCATTCATCGAAAACTGCGAAAAATTGGCACCAATACCGAACGACGTGGAAAGCCAAGCCCAGTCGGGTCCGAAGAAGAACCCTGCGGGAAGCTGGGCAATGCTGGCGATCAGTTTTCCACCCGCAACGGTTCCCCAGAAACGTCCAAACGGAGTCTGCCCCAGTTGAGCCTGGAGCTTGACTGCGTCTTGGAAGAACGTCAGTCCCAGCCCGACTTCCCAGGTTGTTGCACCGCCGAAGTGACCATCGAGATACATCCCTTGAATGAACGTTGGTACTTGGTAACCAGCTTTATCACCTTGGCGGACAGCCACCTCGACGGCACTGACTTCACCGTCGCCTTCCGTGAATCCCGCAAGCTCCAGGGTTCCGTTAAAGCGGCCATTCTCAATAGGAGTCAGTAGTTGCAATGTCGGTGGAGTCTGTGACACGGTCACCAGCATACGTTGAATGGCCACGCTGCCGTCTTGAAACTTCACCCGGAACAGTAGCGGCTGAGGTCCATCGGGAAGATTCAGAGTCTCCAAACGGAATTTCCAATCCTCGGTACCTTGAGCCGGGCTGAAGGTTTTCCCGTTATCAAGAGAACCTTCCACCACGCTGATGCGGTGCAGCTCCTGAGGCAGGGCATTCCACCCAGCCAGGCCTGAAATGAACGGCCGTTGGGTCACATAGGATCCACTGTGGTGGCTGGTGATCTTGATCCAAGGTCCCAGCGGATCAAAGCTGATCCTTCTCTGCTCGCTAGTCAGAGTAACCGCTTCTGACACCTGCACAGAAACCACCAGGCTGTGGTCGCCCTTTTCCATCTGGCTTCCATCAAGCACCACCTGAAAAAATCCCTGCGGATTGACATCAACGACCACTTTGATTTTTCCATCAAGGTTGACCAAGGCCTTTTCAACCAACGTTTTGCTGGTGACCTTGCCTTCCAGCAGGAAAGAGCCGAAAAGGCTCTCCCCAGACTGGGGATACAGGATCTCAACCTTGTCCGCACTCGAGCCTTCTATCCGGACATTGCGGGCAACATAAGTTGCATTGCCCGCAGCATCCTTGGCTTCCAGCCGCAGATTGTACCAGCCCGGGGTAAGGGGACCAATGTTCCAGTTGGTGTTGAAGGTTGGGGTGACAGGAAGATCCAGCTGAAGCACAGCGGTGCCGGTGGGCCCTTTACCGGAATCAACCGGACCCTCAATGGTTCTCAACTCGGCATGCAAAGCCAACATTTTGATGTTGTCAGAAGAACGTCCTTGCAGGTCGAGCAGATCGAGAACGGGCTGGCCATCGCTCGGAGTGGTCAGAATCAGCGTAGGTGCCGTATTGTCGAGGTTGACCAGCGTGGTGTGAAGACCCACGGTACCGTACTTGTCGGTGGATCGGACCATCACCAAGTAGGTTCCATCTTTGAGTGTCTTGCTATCGAACCGCCATTCCCATTCCTGGCGCTGCGAGGGGAGAAACGATTTGACTTCCAGCAGGTTGGAATTGGCGAGAATCTCTTCCTTGAGCTTCAATTCAGCCCTGTTCCAAGTCAGCCCGTTGTCGAGGGAGACCTGAACGGTTTGAAGGCCGTTGCGGTCCATACTGGCTCCCACCAGGCCGATTGTTCCCGAGACAGTTTTGTCAATTTCCGGTGTAAAGAGAATCGCTGAGGGGGCTTCCAGGGAAACTTTGAACACGGACCGGAAGATGTCGCCTTTCACCCCGTAAATGTCCTCGGCCTGGACTTCTACCGTATGTTCGTTGTCGGTCAGACTAGCAAGAGCGACGGGAATTTGAAAACTGGAGACTCCTTCCAGCCGCAACCAAGGTCCTTGATCGATCCGCCACGAAAGGGCTTTGACTCCATCGTCGTCAAAAGCCATGCCGCTCAGGGAAAAGTCGGCACGAACAACTTCGCCTTCCGCTGGTGTCTGGATCTGAACCGTCGGTTTGTCGGCTTCTTGGTCGACAGGCAATATCATCGGTCTGACTGCCGTGTTTCCAGCGGTGTCTGAACTGCGGATCCAGATTTGCTCGGGAATTTTCGTATACGAGGCAAAGTCAAGGTCGAAGGCAAAAAGACCTAAACCGTTGACAGGTTGGTAGCGCTTACCGTCATCACTGAACTCGATAAGGTCAATAGGATTTAAATCTGTTGCGAGAGCAATGATGGTCGTCAGGCCATTAATTCTCATGGTTTCAGGTGGGGCCACCAACGTCCATTCAGGAGCAGTTGAATCCTTGGTGACAACACGGGTTTCGGTACTCACATGTCCGCCGTTGTCGGCCGCCCGCAACATCAGCCGTGTCAGTCCATCGGGTCCTGTCGCCGGCACCTTGGTATCAAACACTCCGTTCTTTGCGGCCAACGGCTGCCAGCTGGTTCCCCCGTCGACTGAAAGATCAAGGCTGGCCACTCCCGAAGGGTCGGTGACCTTACCGGAAACAGAAATGGTGTCCCGGATCCACTCGGCGTTCAGCGGCACCTCCCAATCGAGAACGGGTCCAGAAACATCGGCAAAAAGGCTCATAGGAGGTGCTGTGAAGGTTTCGTTGTCAATTGTTGTGATGGAGAGAGTGAAGGGACCAAAGAGACCTTCTTCCTTGGCATCAACGGTAATGACGGTTCCGTCCAACTTGGCGGAAAGAGCCGGTATGGGAGGCGTCAGCGTCAGAGTCTTGACAGGACGTCCGCGGAAGGTCCCTTTCAGCGGTGATCCTGGTACCGTGTTGAACCGGCCCGAGGAATCGAGAAGACTGTCAATGAAGAACAAGCCCTCTCTATCGTCAATGGCGTCAGCTTCTTTCAACCAGACCTTATGGAACAAGGTGCGGCCTTCGATCTTTTGTCCCAAGGAGTCCTCACCGCGAACCACGACTCCGATGCGTGAGTAGGGCAAAGAGTCGGGAACAGGAACGTCGAAAGACCAAACACCGTCACCATTTTTCTTTGCCTCCAACGGTTGGAAGGGGCCATTCCAAGGGTCAGGAAGCGTGAGGTCAGCAAAACGGATTTCCAGCTTGCGCCAAGAGTTGATCGATGGAACCCTTCCCTGGATTCGGCTGTCTTTCGAGACCACCATCGGGGCACCCAGATCAAAACTGGTGAATTCCACCGGTCCCGAGGGCGTGGTGGAAATGAACTCGGTAACCGCGGGAACGCCTTCTTTTCCGGCAGCGTTCACCGGAGTGACCGTCAGCTTATGGGGACCGATGGAAGGGACTCCCACATCGATCAGAAACACTCCCACAGGGGGCTTAGCCGGGTCAGGAACAACAACTTTTTTCTCACCCGAGTCCAGTTGGGAAATCCATGAGACCACGCCGCGGCTGTCGCCTATCCATCCGCTGGCACTCACATAGCCGCTGAGTACCGGCTTCTCAGGCTGCGCCAAGAACCGGGCCTGGGGCAGTTCCGAAGCAGCATCAAACGGCAAGGTGAAGTTGACTGTCGCCGTTTCCTTGCCCTCTCCCGTGGCAGTGAGGGAGACAGATCGGCTCTTGAGGGTGGAGACATTGGTCTCAAAAGAAAAATATCCCGCTTCCGTCAATTTCAGCGCAAGGTCAGCGACAGCCTCACCCTTGGAGGAAAGTTGAGGCATCGAAGTGAAGCCAGTTACCCTTCCGATCACCGGGACAATCCCGTTCAGCTCCTTGGTGTCCGCTTTAGGAAAGAGAATTTGGATTTCCGGCTTTGGAGCCTCCGCCGGTGGCGGTGGCGGTATGGGTATGGTGAAATTCTGTTCGGTGACATTTCCTGCCCAGTCGACAACACGGAACATCAATTGAGAACCACCGGCTGTCTCAGCATCGAGAGGGAGAACAAAGGGACGGTCAAGGGGCAGAGGCAGGGTCTTCTTGGCAATGACCACCTCTGCTTTCTGAAGAGCCTCATCTTTCAGCCGCCCAACAGCGTAAACCACGCCCTGGGCTCCCGCAGTGAGGGCAGGCAAAGTCAGGTCGATGGTAGGTCCCTGGGTATCACGACGGACAACCGTCAAAACAGTACCTGTCCGGCCGGCTGTATCTGTAGCTCGGATCAGCAGGTTGACCATATTATCAGGCCCGGGGAGAGTAAATTGCCGTGTGAAAGGCCCACCTTGGCCGCCAGGCGGGTCAAGTTGCTGCCAGGTTTTTCCATTGTCGATGGACCATTCGAGCTTGGCCAAACCGTTGATGTCCGAAACCTGGCCGTCGATCCGCAGATTTTCTTTGACCCAAGCACCAAGCAAAGGAAACGAAAGGCCGATCGCCGGTGCGGCGGTATCTCCCATCAAAGTTCCCAGTTCGGTATCAAAAATGCGGCCTTTGTCCGTGATGACCCTCAGAATCACACCTTCGAACTGACCATCTTTCAGTGCCTTGATAAGGACATACTGGTCTTCATGGGTGACTTGCATCACGGAAGTTGGAACCGTTCCCTTGGCAGTCACAAGGTCCGCCGAGCGGATTTTGCCTCCGGAAAAGTACCCTCGAAGCGGGGTTTCGGGTGTCAGCACCAACGGTTTAGCGCCCATACGGGGATCGGCGAACGCCATGCCCTCAGGCCCCTGAGGCTTGGCAAGATTGGTAATGTCGAGCCACGAACGGATGGTCGTGGTTTGGTCATACAAATCGGTGGCAGTGATCTGGAGCGTTACCGTACCAAAGGGAGGGTCTTCGGGAAGAGTAAACTCAAAGGGAAGACTGGCTGCTTTGGTGCTGCCGGAAACGGCCAGAGGATACACCTTGCCTCCCAGTGTATAGGTGACCGACTTTTGGGGATTAGGCCAGGTCAGGGTTCCTTTGATTTGGGTTTTCTTGTCGGGACTGACGGCTATTCCAGGCCGAAAAGGAATCTCCTGATCGGCTGTCCGCAATGTTTCGATACGAATGGACGGTGGCTCAAGAACCGCCGTAAACCCAAGGGTTACCGGGTTGCCCAGCTTGTTGTTGGCGTCGACGGGAATGAGCACAAGCTTGTTCTGTCCAGTAATCAGTCCAGGAACCGCGAAGTCGAACGATTCCCCCACACTCTCACGCACCGCCGGGGCCCCGTTGAGACTCCAGAGAATCTCCGAGGGACCATCGGTGGCCTTCAAGCTGCCCACGAGACGGAGCGGGGCCTTCACCTGAGTTTTGTCGAGAGCCGACGCCAGAAGGATTTCCGGCAAGTCGGTGTCTCCGTTCAGACGCGCCTGGAAAACGGCGCGACCCACTTTTCCCGCTGTGTCGACGGCTTCAAAGATCACGGGAATCGTTGTGCTCCCCTTGGTGGGCAATTCTAAGTCAACGAAGTGAAAGGGATTGCCCGGTACAACAGCCAGCGAGACCGGGGCACCCTTTTCTCCCACCCTGGCTGTCAGACTCCGGATTCCCAAGGCCTTTTCAACCCGCAGGGCAAAGCGGACTTTGCCATGCAAACCTTTTGTGGGTGCGGGAGAGAGCACTTCGATCTGCGGGACAGTGTTGTCGACAAACAACAAGACCGCCTGCCGGAAAGAAGACCCTTGCAGGTCAGTTCCTTGAAACCAGACGACGATGGGTCCATCGGCAAAACGCCGGGTGTCAAGCGTTGTACTGAAACTCCGCTGGGTAGCCTTGGGGTCTCCCTGCAGCGTGAGCGGAACAACCGTCTTGCCACTGTCGAGGCTCAGGTTCAGACTTTGCAGTCCGTTGCCGTCAACCAGGGTTCCTTCGATAGGAATGACCCCCTGAACCCGGTCACCTGATTTTTGCGAAACGAGCGTGAACTGCGGAAGGTTCTGATCGAGATGAAACGACACCGATGAATCGGGTCCGGTCACACCATTGATATCGGTGCCGCGGACGTTGATTTTGTGAAGGCCGTCGGGCAGTCCGGTAGAATTGAAATAGAAGGACCAAAAGGCCTTCCCTTGGGCAGGAATCCATTCTCCGCCGTTCAACGAGACTTCAACCTTGTCCATTCCCTTGGGCGCACTGGCCACACCGACAATATTCTGACTGCCTCCCACTCTCATACCTGGGGACGGGTTGGCGATGGTGATCAAGGGGTTGTCGGAAGCCGGGTCGTAGTAAAAGTTGAACGGACCGGCAAACGAGACATTGCCGGCCGCGTCCTTGGTCCGAACGAGAATGTTGTACTGTCCGGGAGCCAAATTGGACAAATCGACACTCTGACTGAAATTGTCCTTTCCTTTGGCTGTTTGAAAGTCTTTTTCCTGAGTCCCCTTGGCCCCCACCGAAAGGGGCATAAAACAGAGAAACACAAGAATGAGAAAAGAAACCCGGACCTTCATATCAGTGACAGCCTTTGCAACAAAACCATTTTGTAAATTAGATCCAATATATCCACTATCAAATTTGTTTCAACGGCACACCCAAATTTAAAACAGACGTATGCTATAATTTCGGTCATGGGCTACCAAATCTTCAGCGGATATCACCTGGAAACCCTGGTGGAAGCCCATTTCAGCCTGTTCCAGACACCGTTTTTTGGTCCCCAGCCCCTCGTTGTGCTTCAAAATCAAAGCCTTGCCCAATGGTTGAAGCTGCTGTTGGCCCGCAGACTCGGAGGGTACGCCACCGGTGATTTCCTCTTTCAGGATGAGGCGCTGCGTCGGCTTCTCAAGAATACCCGTTCTGCACCCGACAAAATTCTCTTCCTGGATGAGTTGAAATTTTCTCTCTACCGACATTTGTCAGTGGTGCTGACACCTCCCTTTGATCCAGTCTTTGCGCCCCTGATCGGACAGAAAACTCCCGATCCTCTCAGGGTATTTGAACTGTCGGACCACATCGCCGGGGTTTTTCACAACTATTCCATGAACAGCGCTCTTTGGCCGTCGGCCTTGGCCACGGGTAAAATGCCTGCCGAATGTGCTGCCGATTTGCCAGCTTTTGCCTGGCAATCGAAGTTGTGGCAGGAACTCTTAACCGGTAGTCACGGTACCTTGGCAGGCGTTGTCATGGATCAACTGACACAAAACCCGCCGGTTTCTACGGCCCCGCCGCCGCGCATGGTTCTCATCGGATCGGCGTTTCTCAGCCGGCGGGCCGCCGCCTTCCTCAGGGCCTGGGCTGAAGCTGGTCTGGTCGATGTTGTGCAGCTGCTGCTGTTACCGGCACCGCCTCAAGTCCACGGGTGGCCCGATCGGCGGCCTTGGTCGTCCTGGGGTGCCTTTGGCAAGGCATTTCTCGAAGCCTTTCCCCCTTTACCCGAGACAGAACTCCCCCCGCTGAAGTCTTCGCCTACGGCGCTCCAGACTCTCCAGGATGCTCTGGTCAGAGGCCAATCGTTCCCAAAGACCCTGCCGGACAACACTCTCGAAATTGTTTCGGCACCCCATCCGCTGCGCGAACTTGAAATTCTGAGGGACCGCTTGTTGGCTGCCCTGCAGGAAGACCCCACCCTGGAAGTTCACGAGATTGCGGTGCTGGCCCCCGATATCAAACTGTATGCCCCTTTCTTTGAAGCGGCGTTCTGTTCGGATGACCCGGGGCGAAACCTTCATTATCATGTGATCGATCTGGATCTGGGCCGGGAAAATTCCTGGTTCCGATCGCTTGACGCCCTGCTATCGCTGGTTTCCGGTACCATCGACAGGCCGACTCTGTTTGCCCTGATTGACGATGTGGACAAGGAGCTTTGGCTCGACTACACCGAAATCGTCTCCGCCTGGCGGGAAGAATCAGGCACTTCCAAAGGGCCGCAATCCTGGACGGCCAGCTGGGACCGGCTGTTTGAGGGGTGGTTTCAACCCGGCTTTGATGTCGCACCAACGGCATTCCGGTCCTTGGGACGCTTTCATCAACTGGTCAGCGACCTGCGTTTACGCAACCGTGAAACCCATCAAGCACGAAGTTTCGGTCTCTGGATCCGGTTTCTCGATGAACTCGCTGCAACATTTCTACCCGAGGGCGACACTGCTGCCATCCTCTCGGGTCGGTTGAGAGCGCTGGTTCAGGAGGCTGGCGGAGCCGATGTAGAGCTGCCGTGGATGGGTTTTCGCGCGTTTGTGCAAGATCAGATCGCTCACTTTCCAGGTCGCAAAGGTCAGCTGTTAACTGAGGGGCTACACTGCTCTTCCCTGCGCCCGCTGCGGGCCATCCCGTTCCGGGTGATTGCTGTCCTGGGCCTCGACGAGGGTCAGTTTCCCCGCAAAACCCCAATGCCGAGCTTCGACCTTCGTCGTTTTGAGCCCGACCAGGACAGGGTATCGGCTCTTGCTCTGGACCGATACAGTTTCTGGGAAACTCTGATGGCGGCGCAGTCGCGGCTGTACCTTTCCTACCACGGAAGAAGCGCCACCGATGGCAGTCTGCGCCCACCCTCACCGGTTTTGTCCGATCTGCTGGATTACCTGGAAGAGAACGGAACACCCTGGCCGGTTGTCCAGGCGTCCGTCAAAGACTTTTCGGTTTTGCCCGACAGCGGTCCGACGTGGTCGCCTCGAACCTGGCGAAGAGCCATGGCTTTGACTGCACCTTCTCGTATCCCGCAAGAGATTCCACGCCCCCTGCAGACAACGGAGGATTTGTTCCCCGAAGTTCGATCCAACGAAGTGATCCAGATGTTCACAGCACCGGCAAAGTTCCATCTTCGGCGTGTCAGGCAGGTGGGGTTGCGTGATGAGGACAGCCGCAGTGTCGATGAAGAGGAACCTTGGTCGCTGTCCTTTTTTGACCGGCAGGGTTGGCTTCAGGAGCGGCTTCGGTTGCGGCTGGGTGGCCATGAGATTACCGAAACCGTTGACCAGTTTCTGAAAAGAATGACCATCACGGGCCGCATCCGTGAGGGGGTATTTGCCGAACGGGACCGTCGGAGTCTGGAAAACCAAACAGTTCTCGTGGAAGCCTGGGCCGAAGAACTGAACAATCTGGGATGGTCTGCTCAGCAGGTCAGAGCTCCCCGGAGAACCCTTTGGGCAGGGTTGCCCTGGGCAACCGAACCGGACGACCGATTGGGTTGCGGCAGCGATATTTTGCTCCCGAGATTCCTTTGGGCCGAAAAAATCAACACCCGCACCCTGGTTGACACTGCGCTGCGCGTGCTGCAAGACCCTGCACCCCAGGCCTTTCTAGCAACCTTGAATCCCTCAGGAGAACGCAAAAACTGGTCGTGGAGTCCTGATGCGGACCAGACGGAACAGTTGATCAGGCAGGCCGAACAGTATTGGCGGGAAGGAACACTGCGGCCCTTGCCGTTCTACCCCGATTATCTTGAAGCCCTTGCTAAGAGACGCAAGGATGATCCGCAGGAACTATGGCCAGTTTCCGTCGAAGGAGCCTGGCGATCAGCAAAGAAGAACGATTTCTCATCGTCGGAAAACACTCTGGCCCATTGTCCCTATGCTCAACTGGCCTTTCCTGACGACCCTGACTGGAACCTTTTGGCCGCCGATACAACAAGATGGTGGGACATGTTGTTCCAGCCCCTTTTGGAGGCTTGGAAATGAGCCTGACCTGGATCGAGGCTTCCGCCGGCACCGGTAAAACGTACACGCTGGTCCAAAAGGTACTGGAACTGGTAGGTCGTGGATTGCCAGTCGACAAGATTCTTCTGGTTACCTTTACCGAAAAAGCTACGGCTGAGCTGAAAACCCGCATTCGGCAGGGACTCCGGGAAGCCTGGAAAAAAACCTCCGACCCCCTGTTGGCCCAGGCCCTTGAAGACATCCCTTCGCTGTCCATCACCACCATCCATGGATTCTGCCGGGCACTTCTGACTCAGTTCCCCCTGGAGTCAGGGATTTCTTTCGAACCGGAGATGGTCGATCAGGGGCGACAGTGGCGCCGCCTTCTCCGTGACGAACTGAGGCTGCGGCTCACCACTCTTGAAGCCAACCTCCTGGCTTGGGCAGGGCTGGAGGACGAGGAGGCACTGATAGCCCTCGCAAAGGAAGCACTGAACCGCAATGTGTTTTCTCTGCCGTTGGCTCACCCCGATGCAGGCGAGCTGCGGACATTCACCGACTGCCGAATTCCTCTGGAAAACGGCACAGGACCGCTTTGGCAAGCGCTCTCCGACGTGGATCTGGAACTTCCCGAGGACTCAGGGGAGGGTCTAGGCAGTGCGGTAATTGCCCGTTTTCTCCACGCCAGCTTCCACAAAAGGCCCTACCGAGCTGTTCAGAAGCTGCTGGCCGCTCGGAATTTCCGCGACCTGTACCGGCTTCTCGACTCAGAAACCTTGGAGTTGCTGGGCAAATGGAAGGAAGGGACCAATATTTGGAAAAAGAATGTCACCGAGGCGATTCCGGCCAAGTTGGAAGCACTACGAGCGGTGGCAGGAGCCTTTTGCCAGGCTGCCCAACATTTGGTTTCTGCGCTTCCACCCGGAATCAGTCTCTCTGCCTTTCTGTCAGGAACGGCCCGGTACCAAGTATTGAACGATCTGTGTCTGCCTGTGCTGGAGCGCCGCTCCACCCGTGAGCTGACCTTTCACGATCTGATTGACCGGGTGAGGAATTTGGTGAACAGCGAGGCCGGGTCCAGCCTAAAGGCAGGAGCCTCTACCCGCTGGAAAGCTGTGCTCATCGATGAGTTCCAAGATACTGACCAGGAACAATGGGAGATTTTCCGCGCCTTGTTTGCCGATGATCAGCACGATCTGGTTCTTGTAGGCGACCCTAAACAGTCCATTTACCGATTTCGAGGAGCCGATCTGGCTGTCTACCGGGCCGTTGGCAGGGAACTGCAGTCTCGGGGTGCCCAGCAACTGATCCTCGAGGAAAATTTTCGTTCCACCGCTCCCATGATCGCCGCGGTAAACCAGCTGTTTAGTCCGAAGGTTGCGCCCTGGGACCATCCAGACGACTTTCACCCCTCCCTCAAGGGTGCCAAGTCCGTAGGAGAGCTGGTACGTCGGGAAAACGGTGTTTTTACCCCGGTGGCACCGCTGGCGGTGTTTCAGTCAGCCGATGAGCAGACCTGGCATCGTCACCTGGTCAAAACCGTGCTGGAGCTTCTCGATGGCAGCTATTTTCTCCAAACTCAGGACCAGTGCCTGCCGCTGCTGCCGGGAGATTTTCTGATCTTGGTCCGCAAAAAACACCAAGCCTGGAGCCTCTTCCGCCTTCTCACCTCCAAAGGAATCCCCGCCACGGTCGGCGGATCGGGAGGGTTGCTGCACTGTCGCGAAGCCCAGGAAATCCTGCTGTTTCTCAAAGCGCTTGAGTCACCCCGTTCTGTATCGGCCGCACAGGCATTGGGTTGGACCCGCCTGTTTTCCGGGGCATCGGCAGACGATCTGGCGCCGGCACTCGAAGAGGCTCAGCACGACCGTCACCGCGGTGCTTTATTGAGAGCCTTCCGCCGGGTTCTCGCTTCACTCGAACCGGGAACCCTCGATGGTGGAGGGCTGGAACGGTTGTTGGCGCTTCCCGGAGGTTCGCGAATTGTCACCAATGCCGAGCACGTTCTGGAACTGGTGCAGGAGCGTTACCACCAGGGAGAAGTTCCCCCGAACCAACTGGCCTTAAGCCTCGAGACCTGGATACAAAGCGGTCTGCAGGAGGACGAAGTCGATTTGCGGCGCGACGGTGAGGACCAGACACTTCGGATTATGACCATCCATGCCGCCAAGGGGCTGGAAGCTCCCGTCGTACTCCACGGCCGTCCCTCCGACCCCAAGAAAGACAAGCTTCCCTGGGTGATCGGCTCAGAAGGTGCCGATTTTCTCCTAACCGAGGAAAGCCAAAGCCAGGAAGCCCGCAATCAAGCCGCAGAAGAACTCCGTCTGCAGTACGTTGCTCAGACGAGAGCGGTAACCCATCAGATGTTCATAAGCCCTGCCGCCGAAGGGGCCTCGCCTGTGCCTAACCTGTCCTTTGAAGACTGGTACAACTTGGTCCCTTGGACTGGGCCTGAGGAAAAGCTGCCAAGGGTACCAGTATTGGGATCTGCGATCGAAGGTCTGGCAAACCGCCATCCCTGGGTGGAGAGCCACTCAGGCCTTTGGAAACGGGCTTCCAAAGAAGAGGAAGCTCCCACTGCCTGGGACAGACCCCGGGTTGCACGGGACGACGAGGCTCAGAGCGGGAGTGAACTTCTCTTGGAAAGCTTGGCCGAAACGCTTCCAGCCGGGGCGGCCTTCGGTGACCTGGTTCACGATATCCTTGAGGAAGCGGATTTCACCAGCGCGGATTCTTTGGCAGTGGTCGCCGAGCAACACTGTCAGCGCCGAAGGGCAGCCTTCCAAAACCGCGATCTGACCAAACCACTGACCGCCTGGCTGAGCCGGGTTCTTTCAGAACCCCTCTTTCTCGGCAAAGAAACTCCCCCTGTCGTGTTTTCCAACCTAGCAGGAGACCAGACACGACGAGAACTCGAATTCCACCTTCCCTTTGGAATCGACACACAACATACGATTGACTGGGGGGATCACTCGCTGACGGTGCATCCCGGCTACCTGACTGGAAGGATCGACCTGCTGTTCCTGTGGCATGGAAAGCTGTTCCTGGCTGACTGGAAGACCAACAGGCTCAGCCCGGAGCAGGAACTCGATGAAGTGATGAGGGAGGCTGGGTACGATCTGCAGGCTCAGTGGTACTGGGAAGCCCTGACCAGATTATGCCTTCTCCAGAACGAACCGTGCGAACCCGGTGGAGTTCTCTATGTTTTTCTCAGGGGAGCGGGCGACAAACCACGGGGCGTGTTTCTCAGCCCTGAAGACCTTTCAATTTCGACGTTGCGAACAGTCTTCCGCCAAGAGGTCAACCATGCCTGAACTCTGGAACTCACCGTTGCCGTGGGCACCCCACCAACGGGCACTTGCCCGGTGGGCTGCGGAACGCTGGGGTTGGAAGGCGGGGTCTGGCGATTGGCCGTCGGCGCTGGCACTGCTGGTCTGTGCCGAGGATGAGGGTCATACCGCCCTCAACTGGAGACGAGCCAGTGAAATCTGGAACCGCCGGTTTGCCACCGAAGAAATTCTCCCCCCCTTTGACCTCCCCGAACCGGAACAATGGCCGGATGAGTTGTTCTCTCAAGGGTGGTTGGTCCTACGGGGACAGACCTCTCCACTGATCCAGACAGCGCGCTCGGCAGCGCTGGAAGCCCGGCTCTTGAAGAGACTGTTGGTTTTGGTCCAGGCCGGACAGACTCACCCCACAGCCGGCCAAGGCCAGGAGGCGGCTGTGGAGCGGGCTGGAAAAACCCAGCTTATGCTGTTGGCCGGTGGGCCGGGAACGGGAAAAACCACAACTCTCAAACGTCTGACGGCTGCCTGGGTCCATGTCCGACCCGGACTAAGGGTCGTCATCGCGGCACCCACGGGAAGGGCGGCTGCTCGTGCCCGGGAGAGCTTTGCTGACGAGCCCTTGGTTCCTGCCTGCCTGACTCTGCACCATCTTCTGGGTCTGCGACCCGGTTTGGGTGATCCTTGGCATGGTCCGAAACGTCCGCTTCCTTTCGATCTGGTCATTGTCGATGAAGCCTCAATGCTCGATCTCCGAACGGCAGTTTTTCTGGTGGAAGCCCTGGCCCCTGGCGCTGCGCTGGTTTTAGTGGGCGATCCTGGCCAACTGCCCAGTGTTGAAGCCGGTGCCGTTCTTTCTGATCTGCTCAGGCATCCCTCTTTTCAGAGTTCTACTGTGTATCTCCAAGAACGTTTCCGTCTGGCGGTTGAGAGCCAGACCTTGTCCAGAGTTTTCGACCTGCTGCAAAAAGCCTGCACGGATCCTCAAGCCGTGGTGGAAGAGCTGCTAACTCTGGGGGATGGCAGGGCGCACGATTTTCGCTGGGAAGTAACCGCACCGGGAGAGGATCCCGGCCCCAAAGCTTTGGCAGCCTGGGGCACGCCAGCCGCTTTGAATCTGAATTCCTTGAACCAGCGCATTCTTTTGTCACCAGTACACAAAGGATCAGGCGGTACCGAGACTCTCGGCGGTCTCATCGACAAAAAACTGGGTCGTCTGCCGGGAACTGTTGCAGAGGGGTTGCCGTGGATGATTGAGCGGAATCTTCCCCACCTGGACCTGCATAACGGCGACCGCGGGCTGGTGGTGCGCCACGAAGGACGGCTTTGGTTTCAGAATCCCGATGACCCAACGCACTTGCGCCCCTTCTCCCTGGTCGCCGAAGACGGCCGCTCTGCCTGGGCCGTGACGGTCCACAAAAGCCAGGGAAGCGAATATGAACGGGTTATCTTGGTACTGCCTCCCAGAGATTCTCCCGGGATGATTCGCGAGCTGATCTACACAGGCCTGACCCGCGCACGATCACAAGCGGTTCTCGTCGGCTCGGTGGCAAGCCTGACCCTTGCGCTGTCGCGGCCCGCCGAGCGTCAATCAGGAATGACCACCCTCGACAACACCGAGTTCACCGTGTCGTGACCCGTAGGCAAGGACATTGTCACCCCGTAGCTGACAGTCACTTTCACCGGGGTTCCCTCGGGGACAAACAAACGGCGTTCAAAGCGGTTGCTCAGTCTCTCGGCGACCACAACCGCCTGTGTCTGGGTTGTCTGAGGCAAAAGAAGCAGAAATTCATCATTTCCCAAGCGGCCAACAGAGTCCACAGGCCGTGTCACATCCCGCAATTCGGCACCGATCACCCGCAGCACCTCGTCTCCAAACGAAGGTCCCCAGCGATCGTTCAGGGCCCGAAAGTCATCGACATCCATCAAGACAATTCCCAGCGGTGTGGCAAATTTCTCACACCGAAACAACTCTTCCTCCAACCGCCTCAGAATCGCCACCCGACTGGCGACACCGGTCAGAGCATCTTCTCGAAACAACCGTTCCATCTGCTTGTGCGGCCGCAGGTCGTGAAGGACCAGCACAGTTCCCAGGGCGGGACCTTTGATTCCCGTTACGGTAGCCCAGCGCACTTCGACGGTCACGGCATCACCGTCGCGGGTACGCAGCTCCAGTACTTCCGTATCCCGCTGCGCACCCCCCAGCCTTAACCCGGTGAGCCAGTCGGACCACCTGACAGGATCTTCCCAAAAGTCTCGGGCATCATGACCAAGTACTTCCTCGGCGGAAAAGTCTGTCCAGAGATAAAAACGTTCATTGGCAGACAAGACCAGATTCTGGTCGTCAAGCACCAAGACAGCATCGCTGACCATGTTGAGGACGACGGAAGCAACTTTCGCTGGAGACAGAAGCATGGCCCCAATTCTAAAGGAGCTTGAGGTGGAAAGCAAACGCCTTTAAGATGACGCTTATGAGAATGCTTCATACCGCTGACTTGCACCTGGGTAAAGTTCTTCATGAGCAGTCCTTGCTGGAAGACCAGAAGCATGTGCTCGACCAACTTGCCAGCGAACTTGAGAGCGGCGGTTATGACCTCTTCGTGGTGGCAGGCGATGTTTTCGACCGCAGCGTACCACCGCCGGAAGCGGTCAGTCTTTGGGATGACTTTCTTTACCGTATCGCGGTCAACCGCAAACTCGAAACAGTCGTCGTTTCCGGCAATCACGACGGTGCGCAAAGGATGGCCTTCGCTTCCCGGTTTTTTGATCATCACCGCATCCATGTTCGAACCGGGGTTGAGGGTTTCGATTTACCGCTCACGTTGACCCTCGACGGCGCAGAGTGGGATATCTTTGCCGTACCCTTTCTGCAGGCAGGCACCCTGGAAGCCAAACGTGGCCAGGACGAGCCAATGCTGCTGCGCACCCAGCGCGACCTGTGGCAGGAAGCCACGGCACGTCTAGCCAAGGCACGCCGTCCTGGCATTCCCTCCGTGCTGGTGACCCATCTGTTTACTCTGGGAGGCAAGGAAAGCGACAGCGAGCGGCTTTTTGTGGGAGAGGCCGAACAGATCCCTGCCTCTTGGCTGACCGGATGGGACGCAGTGGCTCTGGGCCATCTGCACCGTACTCAACAAGCCTCCGCAGAGGTTTGGTACTCGGGCAGTCCTCTGGCCTACTCCTTCAGCGAAGCCGGTCAGGTAAAGGCAGCTCTGCGGTGGGAGAACGGGATAATCACATCTGTGCCCCTTAATGCATTGAGACCTCTGACCCGCTTGTCAGGCACTTTTGAGGAATTTGCCCTTGGTGATTATACCGCCTACCGCGATCACTGGTTGGAGCTCACCCTGACAGATCCTGCCTTGGTTCCAGGCCCTCTGGAGCGACTGAGGCCTCGGTTCCCTGGATTATTGAGCCTCGTTCAGGCGCCTGCCAGGGTCTCGAGTTCCGACTTGACCGAGACGCCTCGGCGGCGGACCGGCGATGTGGCTGCTGACACTCTCCGTTTCCTGGAAGATGTCGGGCAGTCTGCCGACTCAGCAACGCAGACCCTGATAACCGATTTGGTACGGGAGGCAAGTATTGAGACCCCTTGAACTGCATCTGGCCCATTTTGGTCCCTATGGTGAGGCGGTCCTCAATTTTGAAGCTTTGAACCGTTTGTTTCTCGTCTGCGGGCCTACGGGAGCCGGAAAAACCACATTGTTTGATGCGCTAACCTATGCCCTCTACGAGCGGACACCCGGCACCCGTGGCGATTTGGGTGAACAACTAGCCAGCCATCATGCTCCGGAAGGTGCTATACCGTCCGTGAGCCTCCGCTTTTCCCTGGGCAACCAGCAGTGGCGCATTGCACGGACTCTCAGGCACAGGGTCAAAAAGCAGCGGGGTGAAGGGTACAAGGACCAGGAACCGACGGCACTGCTGGAAGTTCTCAAGGATCATGTGTGGGAAACCTGGACTGGCAAGCGATCAGAGATCAATCAGAAGCTGGAAGATCTGATCGGTCTGTCGGCGGAAGAATTTGCCAAAATCGTCGTGCTGCCGCAGGGTGACTTTCAGCAGTTTCTAGAAGCCAGCAGCAGCGAACGCGAGAAAATGCTGCAGAAGCTCTTTCCAGTGGAACTGTATGAACGGCTTGCGGATGGCGTAAAGGGGCGGGCCAAAGTCGTGGAGGAAGCGAGAAAACACTGGGAGGACCGTTGGCAGGACCTGGTGGCCCGCCTGGGCTCAGCCCCGGACGAACGACCGGAGCTGGAGGCTGCCCTGGCTCAAGCCCAGGCCTTGGCCTTGCAGGCGGCACAACTGGAAGCTTCCACTTCTGAAGCATTGATTACGCTCAAAGGACTTCACGCCGACTGGCAGGTTCTGTTGCTCAAGAAGGCCGAACAGCAGTCATGGGAGCAGAAGCGTCCGCAAATGGACGCCGATCGGGCAAGGATCGACAAAGCGCAGAAAGCCCGCCCTCTGGGGACAGACCTCGACAGGCAGGCACAGATTCTTTCGGAGGGCCTCAGCCTCAGGGCGGTACAGGACCGAGCCAAGCTGGAACTCGACGGGGTTGAGAAGGGTTTGGCCGAGGTAAAAGCCCGTGCGGCGGACAACCTTATCAGAGAAGCCCGTCTCGTGGAGCTTCTGAAAGAACGGGGAGCGCTGGAGCAGCAGCTGAAACTATGGACTGACGCACGAACTTGGGAAGCAAGCGAAGCCAAGGCCGCCGCTGAAGAAACCAGGACGGCCGAAGTTCACCGTACAGCCCACGAGGCTCGAAGCGCTGCAGAGTCGGCCCTTCCCCCCGAGCCAAAGGGTCCCGGGCTTCAAGAAGCGCTGAACCAGGTCGAATCGGCCCGAATACAACATGAGGCCGAAATCCGCCGGGCTTCGCTAACGGTCTCCCTCGCAGCTGAAACCGATACCTTCGAAACAGCGGCAGCCGCGGCGGCTTCCGCCGACCAAGAAGCGGCTCTTTGGTCCCAGGTTGTGGAAGCCCTGAAAGCCGCTTCGCTGGCCCAAACCCTCCAACCGCATCAGCCTTGTCCCGTCTGCGGCTCCACCCAGCACCCTGCTCCAGCCCTTTGGCCGGAGGCCTCTGCCGAAGCACCTGCCCGCTTGAAAGAAGCCCTCATCGAACAAAGCCGTTGTCAAAAAGCGCTGGCCGTTTCCCAAGACCGACAGGCCGCCCTTTCCCTTCAGCTGACTCAGCTTCCGCCCCAAGCCATCGACGATTACCAGTCCGCACTCGCTCACCTGCAAAGCCTGCAGTCCTGGATGACCGAAAGGGATCGGGTCCGAGCCATCGTGGAAACGCGAACCTCCGAGGAAACCTTCGCCTGGCAAGCTTGGCAGTCGGCAACGAAAGCCCGAGAACTGTTGTCACAGAAACGCCAATCGCTGGCCCAGAACCTTACCACCGATCCTGGCCCGCAACTCGAAGCGTTGAAACTTGAGGAAATTGACTTGCGACGTCGCCTCGATGAGGACAGAAAAAAGCTTGAGATGTTGGGACGGGACCAAAGCACCCTGACCAGCCGCGTCTCTGAACAAGAAAAGCAGCTGGAGACACAACGCCAAGAGTACGCCAAGCTGCAGGATCGCCTTTCCTCCGCTGTCACGGCATTGGGGTGGGCTCCCGAAGAACTCAAGACCGCACGGTTGGACGAGTCTATTCTTCTTGGCCTTGAACAAAGGGTGGTGGCATTCGATCGTGAAACCCACCGCCTGGCCGGCGAGACAGACACCCTTGAAGCCAAATTCCACGACGGAGAACCAGGACCCCTTGCTCCTTTGGCCGATGCCCTGGAAGACCATAGACGGGACCGTCAGCTCCATGAATCCGCTGCCAAGGAAAGGGAGTTTGCCCTTCGAGAGCGTGACCGTCTCGAAGAGGAGTTGCGGGAAGTCAGCCGTGAAAAACAGGCCCTCGAGTCCGATTTTCAACGCCTGGTTCCCCTTGCCAAGACACTCGACGGTTCCAACCCGCTGAACCTGCGGCTTACCACCTGGGTTCTTGTGCAAGCTCTCGAACAAGTTGCTGCCTCTGCCACCCATCGGCTTTCTAGCATGAGCAGTGGACGTTATGCTCTGAAGGTGCAATCTCAAGGATCTGACGGCCGAAAGAACTGGGGGCTGGATCTGGCAGTGGTTGACAGCTACACCGGGCAGGAGCGTGCCGTCGGAACCCTTTCAGGCGGTGAGAAATTCATGACCAGCATCAGTCTGGCCCTCGGTTTGGCCGATGTCATTCAGGAAAGAGCAGGAGGACTCAAGCTCGAAGCCATTTTTATCGATGAAGGTTTCGGCACCCTCGATGATCAGAGTCTCGACCGCGCCATGGCCATCCTCCATGACCTGGGCCAGCACCGTTCAGTGGGCCTGATCAGCCATGTGGCCGAACTGCGCCAGCGTATTTCCAGCCGCATCGAGGTCGTCAAAGGAAAGAACGGAAGTTGGCTCAAAGTGGAGTGACCACGGCCACCACCTTGAGAGCGCCTGCCAGAGGAATGACATCGGTGCTCATTGACCAACCAGCAGCCGTCTGTACTTTGACAGAGGCCACAGCTCCGCGCGAATAGGAAAACGGAATTCTCTGATAGGTAAACTCAAGGCAACCATCGACAGGAATTTCCTCCCTATCCAGAAGGATAGGATTGAAAGACAACTTTCCTTGCTTCCACCTCAGTCCCAGCTCTCCCCAGCGGGTGAGTATCTCCTCCTTGACCTGGCCGGTCATACCCGGCTGCTGCGCACCACCCTCACCGGCCGTATGGGAATAGGGATCAAAAGGAAAGGCTCCATACTCCGCAGGAGTTTTGTGGTAACCAAGGCCGGATCGGATATCACGGTAGAGAAGCTTGAGAGCTTCCAAGTGAGGAGATTTCTGATCAGCCGCCGAAAAAACAATTTCCTGAACGGCCAGCAACAATTTGGCTACCATGTGCCAGTAAATACAACCCAAACCTTCGTAGCCGAACATGGCTCCCGATCGTCCTGTGAATTCTTTGTGCCCAAGTAGCCGCTCATAAGCATCGGCCACCGCGGCTGCGCCTAAGTCCCCGCTCAGGGCCGCTTCGACGTCGTAGCGGTTGGCCAGCTGCGGAGCAAAGCGGACTTTGCCGTCTGCCTGTACCTCCAGAAGATCCCGCCGGCCTGCTTTCAACAAATTCTGCACCGGCTCCAAGGCGAGAGCTTTGTCATCAAGGACATTCTTTTCTAAGAATCCGGGAAGTCTGCGGTCGGGGTAAAGCAGATAACTGTTTCTCCGCTTGTCAAAGATAGCACTGTCTTTCAGGGCCTTGCCCAAAGACACAGCCTGGGCCGGGTCCAAAAGACCACTGGAAAGAATGGCGACCTGACCCTCGAGCATGGGGTAAAGGTAGGAGACTTCGGCCTTGCCCAAGGACAGTGTCAACAGGTTGTAACTATGATACAAACCGTCGGTGCGGAGGTTATGATTCAAGGTAGAATCGACCCAGGGCATAATGTGCCGGAGAAAGGAGCGAAGCGTTCCAAACGGCATTTTTCGCATGGTACGGGAGGACCAACCGGCGTACAGTGATACCCGCCAATCCTCCAGAATGCTACCGGCTCGGTCCATCCAGAGGCGCCGGGCTGAAGGATCGGTGACGGCGTTCAGCGAGTGCCCCACCGAAAGTGCTTCGAGGGCCTCGAGAGCAGCAGCCGTTTCCTCGGGAAGATCGAAGGCCTCGTCGAGAAATGGCAGGTTCTGCAGAAAAACCATCAGTCGACGGAAAGCCCCCAACGTCACCAGTGACAGACCGTTGCCGACAAGAGCATTGTTGGCATCATTCCACTCGGGGCGCTGGGTATTCATCCAGATGCCACCCCCAGGAATCAGATTTCCGAATTTCGAAACCAGGATGGTCACCAGCTTTTCGGCCAGCGTCGCTAAAACAGGAGTTCCCTGGGCATCGGGTATCAATTTTCCATCGGCACCAACCGATGTAGCACGGGCCATAATCCGCCGATGGGCTTCGTGATCAAAGTCAATGGTGGCCTTCGGATGAGCCGAAATCTCAGCGTAACTCTTGATGCGGTAGGGTACATCTGCAAAAGCAAAGACCGGCCGCTGCCAAAGATCAGCTAACAGGCCCGGTTCCATAGCCTGGGCTGCCTCGAGAAATTTCAGCAGATAGACAACTTGATGGTCGCCCCAATAGCCGATAAAACTCCAAGGATCGTCAGCTTCGATCGTTTCCCAGTCGATACCGTCACGGGTGATCCGATAAGGGTTATACCCATCGGCTGTCATAGCACTTAAAAATGTCGAGATCATGGAGCCCAGATATTCCGGCTGACTTGCGGCCAACGCTTCCCAGTTCTGAAAAATATCCCGCCAGTTGCCCTGATGATTCATGACACGCTGCCCCTGAGCGTCACGAACCCGGATCGAGAACTTGTTCCAAGGGCGGCTGGGGTCACCGTGGCGGCGGCTGAAGGTTAACGGAAGATACTCCCGCACAAGCCTCTCCAGCTGAGGGTCGCTCCTTCTAGCGGCCTCCAGAACGGCCTGACGATTGAAATTGCCCTCCAAGCCGGCAAGCAGTCGGTTCAGGGGTTCAGCCATCGCTCGGTTACGCTGTACGACAAATCGTGTCAAATCGTCACGGTCCCAGGAAGTACCAGAAGGGAAGACTCCTCCCCGCATGATATTGAACAGGACATTGGCCGTATGGTGGACAGCGGGCATTTCATTTCCCGAACTCTGAAACCCGTCGGCGCGGTCCAGCAGCTCATCCAGTCCCCTCGTATTTTCCTTCAGAGCCGCTTCAATCTCCTGAGGGGTTCCCTCCCCCCGCTCCAGTCGTGCCGCCAAATCGGCAGTCCGGGCCTGAGACAGCGGCCCGTCCACCACCTGATACCAAACAAGGTCAGTCTGTTCAACTTTCGCCTCGAAGTTCATCAGGTACGCACTCCGTTGACCCCGGGTCAGAAGTTCCGTTTCCACCTCTTCACCGGCCGCAAAAGATTCGATTTGACGGGGAGATAGAAGAGTCTTCACCCCTCGCGGCCCAGTTGACCAAACGGTTAATGCCTCCAGCGATTCCTTGGGCTCGGCGCGGTCCCACAGTTGAGCATACATGGTGAATACCCCAAGCCGCCCCGCTGCCAAACCCTCGTTCCACTTGTAGGCATCCGCCAAAGAAGAGAAAGTGCTGTAAGTGGCATTTGTGAGTCCGGCTGGCAGCAGGTTGACCAAGCCATCAAGAACCTGAACGGCTTCAGGTCGCACCAAACTGCACAGAGAAGCTTTGCGGACAAGCCCCAAGCCCCCTGAAGAGGACCATTCCTGCCGGAAACACAAATTCCCTGCCGGGTGTATCTCCTCAAAAATCAGGCGGGTACCAGTTCGATTTTTGTAGAGGTTCCTCGCACCAGAGACAGCTCCAGGACGGCGGGCAAAGGGCTCCCAGAGGGAGGTCTGTCCCTCGGCCCCTGACCGAATCCAGGTGCGAGGGCCGGTTGTCTCCCAACGGTTATGGATTTTATCAACGGTCTCATAGGGAAAAAAGGAATGCTCGGGGTCCCCCCTGCCCGCTGCCAAAGAGCCATTGGTCGAGACAAAGGCCCAAAGGTCAGAATCACCGGTCAGGGCGATAAAAAACGGCGCCATGCGGTCATAGTCACCAATGCGGTACCATCTCTCACCGTCCAGTGTTACGAACGATCCAGAGGGAAAAGAATTCATTTCTCCACCTTACTTGCACCGTGCAAGTTTTTTTTAGAATGAACCCGACTTGGCCTGCTGTCAACGAGAATCGGGGACACGGAAGGACCTTGCATTTTCTATAGCACCAGCTTACAACCATCGGATGGTCAGGGTGGAGTAACTTGCAAACCACGAATCCGAACAGCCAGCGCCGCAACAACCTCGCAGTCCTGGCCAGAGCCATCTGGAAGAAACCAGGAATCAGCCGTAGAGAACTAGTTGAGCGATTTGACATCGACGAATCGAGCGTTTCCCGCCTTGTTGCTCTCCTGCTGGAAATGGGATTGGTGGAGAGTTCAGGAGTTATTGAAGGTAACGTAACCACGGGAATATCCACAGGAGGGCGCCGTCGCATCGCCTTGAAGATTGCCGCTTCCTACGGCCAAGTGTGGGGACTGACTCTCTGGAGAGACCAGGTCCGGGTCACTCTAGTCGATATCCAGGGAGAGCCCCTTAAAACTGCAGAATACCATCTGGGTCCCTATGCTGGTAATTGGATTGATTACTTTCAGCGTGCTTTGGGGCTTGCGGTCAACCTCGCGGCAGAGGTCTGTCCCCAACTGCCACTCCTGGGGATTGGGTTTGCGGTTCCAGGTTGGGTTGACTCCGAGACAGCAACCATACGGTATTCTGATGAGTTTGGACTGGTAGAGCAGGTCTGTCCCCAGTTTTGGAATTCGGATTTCCCCGTTCTATGGGAGAATGATGCCAATTGCGGTGCCTGGTGCGGGCTGGATAAACAGGAGAGCTCAGCCGATGAAATCTTTGTTCTAGGCCGCTTCCTCGAACAAGGGCCCATGGGACTGCCCAGTGAACTCTCGATTGGCTTCGGTCTCATCATTGATGGAAAGGTATTTCGAGGGTGGCGCCACAAGGCCGGTGAATTCTTATCTGCCCTCTGGAACCCCGGACACATCAACCCGTTTGGTGTGCCGGATGAAACCTTTGGCCGGTCGAGAACAGATTCCGAAGCTTTTCTATCCACAGTGACGGACCTGGTTCGCAACCTCCGATTTGCAACACAATTTCTGGATCCCAGGCAAATCCATCTGGGGGGAGACCTTAAGCATCGGCACCAAGACGTACTGACAGCTTGTTCCAACCTTGGCTGGGCCCAAGCGTTCAAACTGTTGAAAGCAGGCTCTCCCCATGTCGATGAGGTCAGCCTGGGGGCGGCGAGATTGGTCCTTGACGGGCTTTTTCAGTCACCTTCCGCTAAGAGGTTCTCCTTATTCAACGGTTACGCTACCGGACGTCATGATCCATTGTGGCGCGGAACCCGACTCGAGAACCTCAACCCTCCAGTTCCTCAAGATATGCCGTAAGGCGTTCCAGGTTTTCTTTGGCTTCCAGCAGCTTGGTTCGCTCCCCCTCGACAATTTCCACGGGGGCCGAGGCCACAAAAGCCTGGTTCGAAAGTTTCTTTTCCACGCTCAAGACATACCCGGAGGTCTTCTCGATGGTCTTCTTGAGCTTCTCCTTTTCCTTAGGCACGTCAATAATGTCTCGCACCAGCACGTAACTCTCGAAGCCCTTGCCAACCACAGTCACAGCGCCGGCAGGTTTGTTGCCCTGATCCCCAAACGACAGTCCCTCTGCCCCTGTAAACAGCGCAGCCAGGTCTCTGTGGGCCTTTAAAAACTTCGAGTGGGCGTAGCCGGCATCCAGTCCGACGACCACCTCAATATCCTTTTCTGGAGGAATGGTGAACTCAGAACGAAGGGTACGAATACCACGGACAAGCTCCTGCAGCGCAAGGAATTGTGACGCCACTGAGGCATCATCCCGAGCCGGATCAGCCACGGGGTAAGGTGCCGTCACCAAGCTGAAGGCGTGGCCCGGCAGCTGCTGGTAAATCTCTTCGGTGATGAAACTCAAGAAGGGGTGCAGCAGCCGCAGGCTCTCTTCAAGAACAAGAACCAGCTTGCTGACGGCCTGGCGTTTGCGCTCGGCACCTGCGTTGAACTCCAGCTTTGTCGCCTCGATGTACCAATCGCAGAAGTCGTTCCAGAAGAAGTCATACACGGCATGGCCGACGTCGTTGTAGCGGTAGTTCGCCATGGCCTCATCGACGTTGCGGATGGTGGCGTTGAGGCGTCCTTCGATCCAGCGGTCCACGTCGTTCTTTTGAATCTGGCCCGCAGGAAGCACGCCCTCGTCGGGGATGTTCATCAGCAGGTAACGGCTGGCATTCCAGATCTTGTTGGCAAACTTCGAGCCGAGCTTGAAACCTTCTTTGTCCAGATTGATGTCCTGACCCTGGGCCGAAAGGTAGACCATGGTGAACTTCAGCGCGTCGGCGCCAAACTCGTTCACGATATCGAGCGGGTCGATGCCATTGCCAAGACTCTTCGACATCTTGCGGCCCTGCTTGTCGCGTACCAGAGGCGTCATGTAAATGTCGCGGAAAGGGGCCTTGCCGGTAAACTCCATTCCGGCCATAACCATGCGTGCCACCCAGAAGAAAATGATGTCGTAGGCGGTCACTACAGCCGTCGTCGGGTAGAACTTGGCCAGGTCCGGTGTCAGCTCGGGCCAGCCCAGGGTGCTGAACGGCCACAGCCACGAGCTGAACCAGGTGTCCAGCACATCCTCGTCCTGCTTCAGAGTCTTCGAAGAGCACTTTTCACAGGTGTTTGGCGTATCCATCTTCACGTGCACATGGCCGCAGTCGCCGCATGTCCATACGGGAATCTGGTGTCCCCACCAGAGCTGGCGGCTGATGCACCAATCGCGGATGTTCTCCATCCAGTTGGTATAGGTGTTCTCGTAGCGCTTCGGAAAGAAGCGGATCTGGTCCTCACGCAACGCTTGCATGGCCTTGTCGGCCAGGGGCTTCATGCGCACAAACCACTGTTCCGACAGGTACGGCTCCACCACTGCCCCGGACCGTTGGGCGTGGCCTACCATGTGTTTGTGCGGCACAGCCTCGACAAAAAGCCCCAGGTCAGTCAGCTCTTGCACCATCTTCTTGCGCGCCTGCGGGCCTGTCAGGCCTCTGTAGCGCTCAGGCACATTGGGACCTAGCGTGCCATCGGGATTCAAAATATTGATCTGCGGCAGGTTGTTTCGGCGGCCGGCTTCAAAGTCGTTGGGATCATGAGCGGGAGTGATCTTCACCGCACCGGTTCCAAACTCCTTGTCGACAAACGGGTCTGCAATCAGCGGAATCTCGCGGTCGGCCACGGGGAGCTTGAGCATCTTGCCCACCAGCCCTGTGTAGCGTTCATCTGAAGGATGTACTGCCACCGCCACATCACCCAGAAGCGTCTCAGGTCGCGTCGTCGCCAGCTGCACAAACCCCGAACCATCGGCAAAAGGATACTTGATGTGATAGAGGAACCCTGCGACTTCCTTGTGCTCGACCTCGTCATCCGAAATGGCGGTCTGAGCTTCAGGGTCCCAGTTGACAAGATAGCGGCCCTTATAAATCAGATCGCGCTCGTACAGCGTCACGAACACCTGACGCACAGCCCGGCTGAGTCCCTCATCTAAGGTGAACCGCTCACGGCTCCAGTCCAGACTGGCACCAATCTTCTTCAACTGTTGGCTAATGATAGCGTGGTGCTCTTCCTTGACCTTCCAGGTCAGCGCAACGAATTTTTCACGCCCCAGATCATGGCGGGTCTTGCCTTCTTTCTGCAGGCGACGTTCTACCACCTGTTGGGTAGCAATGCCAGCGTGGTCAGTTCCGGGAACCCACAGCGTCGGCCGCCCCTTCATGCGCCAGTAGCGCACCAGAGCGTCCTGAAGCGAATTGTTGAGGCCGTGCCCCATGTGCAACACCCCGGTCACGTTCGGTGGTGGAATCGCGACCACAAACGGCTCCCCTTCTCCCTTGGGCGAAAAAAGATCGTTCTTCAACCAAAACTTATAAAGTCGGTCCTCAAAATCCTGGGGGTTGTAAACCTTAGGCAGTTCAATCTGGCTCATGGGCAAAGATTATAGCCGACCCAATGGAATTGAGGGAAGAAGGTGAACCGGAGTCTGATCTCTATCTAGAGATTGCGAACAACTTCGGGAGACAGCCCCGTGGCCTGAGTGATCGTTTCCAAGGGTACACCCAACCGCTTAAGCTCTAGGGCAGTCTCACGTTTTCCAAGAGCCTTTCCCTCTGCTTTTCCCTCTGCTTTTCCTTCTGCTTTTCCTTCTGCTTTTCCTTCTGCTTTTCCTTCTGCTTTTCCTTCTGCTTTTCCGGCGGCTAGCCCCACAGCGCGCCCTTCTGCTTTTCCAGCGGCAAGCCCAATCGCGCGTCCTTCTGCCAGACCGGCCTCCCGGGCTTGACGCTCCCATGTGGCTTGATCCATGCGGAACTTAGCACGGCTGTCGGCATAGGCCATGAAATCCTCGTCGGCCAAGAATTCCAGGTACTTCTTCTCCATCTCCTCGTACATCGGCTCGTCTTCGAGTTCGTTGGGAAGGCCCATCTCTTCAATCTCCTCAGGGTCAAAGGTAAACCACAAAACAAGCTTTTCCAAGTCAGTAAGGCCAGGTCCTTGGGTCCGAACCTTCGGCATCTCAATAAAATGAAGGGCCATGCTGTCCTTCAGCACAAATTTCAGATCCTCTCTTTCAGTCAGCTCAAAGACGGTATGTCCCCGACGTACCGGAGGGAATAGCTGGAACTCGCAGAGGTGAATGCCTACTACGGGACGGACATCGGAAAAACTATCCCCCACTTTCAGCTGCTCCCCCTTGAGTCTTGCTGCGTAGACAACAGCACGCTCGGTATAGCCAAGGTGGTAGGACGACTGAATCTCAACATTGACGATACGGCCGGTGCGATCGGTAGCCTTGATATCGAGGATGAAGTCTTTTTTGGACCGCCGGTCTTTGAGTGTAAACGGATTACGGACAAACACGGACTCGAACTGTATATCCTTTGAATCAGCCAAAACGGTGTTGATAAAGAATAACAGTATGGGTTCGTGGCCGGGATAGGACAGTAACCACCGGACAAATGCGTCGAGTGTCTTGGGAATGCGCCGTTTCATAAAAAAGCTCCTTGCCCCCCTTAACAGGGAAAAGGAGCTTCCTGCTTCAAAACCTCAGCAGAAAGCTAACGTGCGGCCTTTGCATCGGCACGGTTCTTGGTCAAACGGTCCATCTTTCTGAAGTATTTTGTCTGCCTGTCGACTTCTGTCACGTCGTTTACAGAAATCTTATTCTCCACCAGCTTGAACCCCGAAGCTTTCATTAGTTCCTTGATGAAAAGGTTTCCTTCGGCGCTCGACAACCCGACCATGTTCAGCAAATCCTTAGGACCAAAAGGAAACAAATAAGAACTGCCAGCTTTAAGGGGAATCCTGTTCTTTTCCAGTTGCAACATCAAGGCATCGAACAGCCGACCCACGGGGTTCTCCATGGTCGTATTGAACAATTGACGGTAAAGATTCCAGATCCGTTCAGCTAAAAGGGTGGTCAACCGAGTTATAATTTGCGGTTGCGTGGTGACCATCCGCTGAAAGTTGGCTCGATTGACGGCCAAAAGGACAACATCTTCGTAAGCATCGGCAGAAGCCGACCGGGGTTTATTCTCAATCAGACTCATTTCCCCAAAAATGTCACCCGGCTTAAGAATGGCTAGAAGCACTTCCTTGTCACCGACAATCTTGGATATTTTGACCTGACCTTTCTGTAGGATGTACATCTCTTGTCCGATTTGTCCCTCGGCAAAGATCATCGTGTCCTTGGGATAGGAGCGGGTGAATTCGGTATCAGAACCTTCCAAATAGGCAACTTTGGCATAAGGCTTGATTTTTCCCATTCTCTCTTTGGCCACAGCTGCCTGGGATCCTTGGGGATGGGCTTTTACATACTGGTAATAACTGAAAAATGCCTGATTGTACTTGCTCTGGCGGGCATAGTATTCCGCAACCTTAAACAATTGATCTGTGTCACCTTCAGCAGAATTTTTGAAGGTAAGCTTGGTCAGAGCCTCATCAAGATACCGTACTTTTTTAGAAAATCCTTGGATGATCTTGAGGGCAACAGGGGCGTTTCGCTCAATGAGCACACCGTACTGTTCCCGATGGACCTGAATCAGAGAAACATCACTCATAGCTTGAGCTGTCTCAATATGGGAATGGGTACTCATAGTCGAGACAACACCGAAGAAGTCACCAGGTTTGAGTGTGGAGGATTCCTCCTCCTGAACCACCTCTACCTCTTTGAAGACACGGACACTTCCGCTTCTCAAAATGTAGAAGTAATCGGCGTTAGCCTTCCCTTCCACGATGATATAGGCATCTTTCTTGAAATTCACCAGCTGAAGCTGGAGAGGATTGTCCATGAATCGACCGATGCCCCCATTTCCGACAGTATAGGGATGCCCTCAACCCCTGTCAACAAAAGACCCGGATCATTTCTCCGTTCTCACAATTTCCCATTGGACAATGGGTTCACCAGAAGGCCCTGAAGCTTCACCCGAAGGATTTCCCAAACTTCCCGGAACTTGTGGACCAAAGGTCCTTGCCCTTGGCTCCAAACGCTGCGGTACAACAAGGGAATTCTCGAAGGCGAAATGCCGGTTATCCAGGTTCCCCGGACTACCGTCGATGACATCCCAAGGAATCCACCCAGCACCAGCCATCCAGATTTCGGTCCAGAAGCGTGGGACCACGAGATTATCCGGAGCCAACCAGAAACCAGAAACCAGCCGTCCTGGAATTCCTGTCTGACCAGCCAGAACGATTGCCAGAGACGATACTTCCAGAGAATTCAAACCAGGAGAGGCCAGAATATCGGTTGGCGACCGGGAAAGTGAAAAGCCTTCTTCGAAAGCGAGGACAGGTCGAAAGTCTGTTGTCAGGCCAGTCTGTATCCTCTGAACCCGCAGCCAGGGGTCCGAGGTCTCCAGACCCCACTTGGAAACGAGTTTTTTTAATACTGACGTTGCTGATTTCCACCATTCCTTCGGTCTTGGATCACCAACAGGAGCCTCTTGGCTGACGGGAACGGCACCGGCGGGCCAACCGTCCCAACGGCAGGCCCAAGCAGTGAGGTTCAATCTGTACGTTGCTTTGCGCTCGCTCTGACCGGCGGAAGACCAGCGATAAGAGATCGGTGAGCTCAACGATGTCAGGCTTGGCTCTGAAGCAACCAGAGTCCAAGCGGTGCCGGTGGAACGTTGCGGCACCAACCCCCACAGGGTGACAGCAGTCGAGGCTGGTATCGAAACCGTGGCCCGAAACTCAAGAGAAATTGTCCTGGGGTTTTCATAGCTCATCGGCCCGGAAACATTCAGAGGAAAAGCTACCGATTCCCCCTTGGCAGTGACGACCTTGAGGGACGACTCCCCCGTCAACCCCGAAGGCAGGCGAAAGGCAATCGAGCGATCGGTCCAAAGGGAAGAATCTGTGGGGGCAATATCAAAAACGGGCCCCTGTGGCATCGAGGAAACTCGCACGAGTACAGGCTCATCACCAGAACCGAAACCCCGTCCCGACAGGGTCACCAGTTGACCGGGGCCGGGTTGTGGGGGAACCAAGGAGAGTAAAAGCGGCTTTCCTGGGGATGAAGCTACTTGCAGTACCGTAGGAATCGATTCTGTGTTGGTGAACAGCACACCGGTGCTTGTCCCCTGCGAATTGGATACCGTCACCAATCCGGAAGTCGCATCTTCGGGAACGACGAAAATGATTTTCTGATCTGTCCACGATTGAATGAGAGACGGAGGTGGAATTTCCCCAGCGAGACTGAGGCTCCCTTCCCTCTCTGTTCGTCCGAAATAGTCCCCGGTGATCACTACCTGCTGACCAGGAGCCGCCATATCAGGTTCAAGCGAAGCAATGACAGGGGCCTTACGGGAAAAAGAAAGCATCAGAACAAAGACAATGGCCAGAATTCCTAAAGCAATAATGGGCCAAGATTTACTCATCCTGGTACTCCACACGGATCAAGACAACCATTTGGGGTTCACTACCCGTCGTTTCTCTGCCAAGAGGAAAGAAGACAATGGTCTCTCCCGGTGGGACCAAAAGGGACTGTAGCGAAGTCGAACGACGGGTGGTGGCCTCTCTGAGCTGCTTCACCTCACCCTGAACAACCAGCAAAAAGTCCTCTCCCCGAATGAAGGTTGTCACTGTAACCCGGATATCGAGACCTTGAGCATTGATGTTGACTACGACAGGAGTACCAGGACGGGTGGTTTGAGCCAACGGCTGTTCCCAGGCGATTTGGTGCTCTTGATCCACAACCTGAGGAGTGATGCGCAACATCAAAAGAGATTCTGATTCTGCTGTGGCTGAAGTCAGTGACAAAAAAAGAAACAGGGCGAAAAAAAGAATCGAACGCAGATTCAACGACCGATTCCTTCGAGGGTCGAAGCCATAAGAAGCTGCCCCTCCCCTGAAAGCTTCAGTTCGAGCTGCAGGGGAACTTGAACCTGGAGTTCAGCAACCTCAGAGGCAGTGGAAGCGGCCGACTGACGTCCCCAGAGAAACCCCCCGCCCAACGCTAGGACAAGGAGAGCGGCAGCCACCGAGAACCAGGCAATCGACAATCCCTTTGAGGCTCGCAGCTGTCCGGAGCCGGCTTTGATTCTGCTCAGTACCCGTGCCCGCTGCTCTGTGAAGTCAGGTTCTGGTGCAGCATGGATTAAACTCTTCAATTGGCGGTGGTGTTCCGCCTCGGCAGCCCAGCCTTCCTCTTCGAGAATCCTACGCGCTACTTGTTCCTTCCAGGGGGATTGGACCTCCCCGTCCTCGTAGGCCGAGACGATCATCTTCTCGATTACTTTCATAGGACCTCCTTCAGGAGCTGGGCTAACCGGGCTCTGGCTCGAAAGACCCGGACTTTCACGTTTCCTTCGGTGATATTCATCATGCTGCCAATTTCAGCATAAGCAAACCCGGCATATTCCTTCAGAATAAGAACCGTTCGTAAACTCTCAGGCAACTGCAGGAGAGCCTTCTGAACATCGCCTTGAGCCTCAGCGTCGGTCAGTTGTTCCAGCGCAGGCTTTTCAGAACGGGGAGCGGGTTCATGGAAGACCCGTTCAAGCGCACGACGTTCCCGGCCCTTTCGTTTCTCGTGGTTCAGCGTCAAATTGCGCACAACACGGATGAGCCAGTATTTCAGCCCTTCGTCCGTAGGTAAAACATCACGACGCTCATAGTATTTTATGAAGGCTTCCTGCACGATTTCCTCGGCGGCTTCGCGGCGACCCGTCATCCGGTAGACAATCCGGAACAACAGAGGCGACCAGGCTTCGTAGACCTCTTCGAAGCCTTTCGGACCACCTTCTCCTGTGATGGAAAACAGAACAGCCTTGAGCACGTTACAGGCTTCCTAGAGTTTCTTCAGGACGGGGCCGGTTGCCGTGTCTTCCACAACCCAGCCAAGGATTTTCAGCTGATCTCGAATTTCGTCTGAGCGTTTCCACTCTTTGTCCTTTCTCGCCCGGGTGCGGGCTTCTGCCAGAGCAACGATCTGTGCGGGGGCTTCAGAGGGAGCGGGGGCTTTCAGACCATCCAAACCCAGTCCCAGCACCTCATCCATCGCCAGAACAACGCTCAGTTTCTCTCCGGAAGGAATGGCAGCATCTTTCACTAAGGCCCATAGTACGGCCAAAGCCTGAGGCGTTGCGAGGTCGTTTTCGAGAGCCTCTTTCCAGGCCGTCAGATGGGTTGAGCCAAGTTGTGGTTTCACAGCAGGGCCGGCAGCCTTCCATTCCAGAACCCGTTCGTTTAAGTTTTTACGGGCATTGCGTGCGGCATCAAGAGCTTCCCAAGAAAACGTCAAAGCGCTGCGGTAGTGGGCACCAAAGCAGAATAAGCGGTAATCGAGGGGATCGTAGCCCTTATCGACCAGGACTTGAAGGGTCAGAAACTCTCCTGAGGATTTGCTCATCTTATCCTTGCTGAGCAGAAGGAATTCATTGTGAAGCCAATAATTGACCCATTGATGCCCGAGGGCACCCTCACTCTGGGCAATCTCATTGGTGTGGTGTACAGGGATGTGGTCGATCCCACCGCAATGAATATCAAAACGCTCACCCAAATGATGGATGCCCATGGCCGAGCACTCAATGTGCCAGCCTGGATAGCCTCGGCCCCAGGGGGAATCCCAGGTCATTGCTTGATCACCAAACTTGGACTGAGTAAACCATAGGACAAAGTCCCGTGGATTTTTCTTGCCGGCATCCGCTTCGACACGACTGAGGGCGGGGGCTTCCTGACGTTCCAGAAGTGCCATCTTGCCGTAGTCAGGAAATTTTGCCGTGTTGAAGTACACATTGCCGCCGGCCTGGTAGGTCATGCCGTTGCCTTCCAGCCGCTGTATCAAGGCAATCATCTGGGGGATATGGTCGGTGGCGGCACAAACCACATCGGGCCTAAGAATATTCAATCTAGCAGTATCGTGAAAGAACGCCTGGGTGAAGTACTTGGCAATTTCCCACACTGTCATTGCCTTTTCCCGGGCACCCTTGAGCATTTTATCTTCGCCATCATCACCGTCGCCAGTCAAGTGTCCCACATCGGTGACATTCATCACATGTTTGACCTCATAACCAGCTTGATTCAGAGTTCGGTGGAGAACGTCCTCAAAGAGAAATGCCCTGAGATTGCCAATATGGGCATAGTTGTACACGGTGGGACCGCAGCAGTACATCATGACCTTTCCCGGTTCAAGGGGGACAAAATCGACAGTTCGTCGGTCAGGGGTGTTGTACAGCTTCATGGACAAAGGAGAACTCCTCGGGCTAAATTACATGCGTGTCCAAAATAGGCGATCTTCTGTCAAAAATCAACCTGTCAGGCACCTGGCGGCTCGATGAGCCCCTGGCTTCCCACACAACCTTTCAGATCGGAGGACCGGCAGACGCCATGGTCTTCCCCCGTTGTTTGGAAGACGTGCGGGCCATTCGGCATCTGGCGCGGTCCGAAGGTCTTCCGCTGTTTCTTCTGGGAAAGGGAGCCAACCTGCTGGTGGCCGACAGAGGGATACGGGGCTTAGTGGTCAATCTGACGACTCTGGCCGAATGGTCGTTTGAGAAGGGTTTGTTCCGGGCTCAGGCCGGACTGGAAGTCAGCACCGCCGCCGAAATCGGTCAAAAAGGCGGGTTCTCCTGTCTCGAATTCCTGAATGCCATGCCCAGCACCGTTGGTGGTGCAGTTTTTATGAATGCCCGCTGTTACGGTGCAGAAATTGCTGATGTCCTCGATTCTGTCCTGATCCTGGATGAAAACAACAACGAGCAGATTGTCCCGTTTCTGAAAGATCAATGGTCCTATAAGGTCTCTCCGTTCCAGAATCAGGACCAAGTCATCCTCGAGGCCTGCTTCCGCACTGTCCCCGCCGCCTCTGAAGAGATTGCCAGGGTTATGAAGGCCAATGCTGATGACCGGCAGTCAAAAGGCCATTTCCGTCTCCCCTGTGCCGGCAGCGTATTCAAGAATAATCATGACTTCGGAGCACCCAGCGGTGTCTTGATCGATCGAGTCGGACTCAAGGGTCTTCGTCGTGGACAGGCCTTTGTCAGCGATTGGCATGCAAACATTATCGTGAATCAAGGTGGGGCCACGGCCGACGACCTTCGAGCGCTGATTCTTGAAGTAAAAGACCGGGTTGCTCAGGCTACCGGCTTTGTCCTTGAAGAAGAAGTCATCTACGCTGGAGACTGGACCTAAAAGCTCCTTTAGAACAACCACTTCAGATCGAGCAAGAAGACCTCACCAGGACCGATCCATCCCAATACAAGCTTTTGGACTTTCCAGCTGGCTGAGACTTCGAAGGTCGGTTCTTTCCATCCTGTTGACATCGTATGGGAAAACGACTGCGGCTTGACCGCTCCCTCCCAACCGGCAGACCAACGTCCTCGTTCCCAAGGACCACTCAATGAGCCACTGGCGGTGCCGACCCATTCTCCCCGGTTCCAAAGCACCTCGCCTCCCGCTGTCCATGCCAGAGAAGGGGCAACGGCTTGGATCCCATGCCCCTTTCCTTGCCATCCACCCTTCCAGCGGCTCAGCGGCCGACCGAATTCGTTTTCCCATCCTAGCACCCACCCGGCCCAGCCCGCTTCGAGCGAAGCCTGCCAAGGATCGGCGGCATATTTGCCTCGAAAAATCCAGGGGCCATCCTCCCAGGATGCCCGTGTTCGCCAAGACCACTTGAGCGGTGCCCCGGCCGCAAGCTGGGCAGTGGATTCCACACCAGCAGACCACCCTCCTGTTTTCAGACTGACCCCGCCACGCCCCCGGTCAAACCAAGCCGCTGCCATTGGTTCTGGAACGCCGAGTGACCAAGTCCTGTCAGTTCCTCCGGCAAACGTCCAAGGGCCCAGTACTCCTTTCCATTGAATTCCCGCTTCGAAATCCGCTGGCCGTTGTACCGCCCAGAATCCAGCAGATTCTCCTTCGATTCCGAGTCCCCAATGGCCGGAGGACAGCTCGGTTCCTGCAGACCAGGTTCGCTCCCCTTCGAGACCTGAAGAGACCACCAGCGGCCCGAGTTGGAGCATTCCGGCTTGAACCCAAGCCGAACCGCCTTCGTCGGGGTGCCACCACCAGCGCCCCTCCCAGTTCCGGGCCGGCTCCCACCAGGAGGAAATTTTCTTTAAGCGCCCCTGTTCACTGACTATCCCCACTCCGCCCTGGGGAAGAGCGGTCAAAAACGGTGTCATCCCCATCCAGACTAACAACCACAGTAGTTTTTCCATACTGGCGCTAACAGGTTTACAGCCCTTCTCGCTTGCAGTTTCAGAAAGTTCATGCGAGAGTGAATGGGGCTTTACCCGCCCCTCGGAGGTTGTTTTTCATGGTCATTCTCACGCTGAATTGCGGAAGTTCTTCTGTCAAATACCAGGTTTATCACTGGGACGAACAAAAGGTTCTTGCCAAAGGGCTCGTCGAGCGGGTTGGTTCCACCGAAGCTGTCCTGGAACACCAGACCCATCACAGCGAAACCTTGACGCTGACCCGGGAAATCCCGGACCACCAGACCGCTATCCAGATGATTCTGGACCATATCGTTGACAGCCGCGTTGGAGTTGTCAAATCGATTGCCGAGGTTGTGGCGGTCGGGCACCGTGTGCTCCATGGCGGACAAAAATTCGTCAAGTCCGTGCAGATCACTCCCGAATCACTGCAGACCTTCCGTGAGATGGTCGACCTTGGCCCCCTCCACATGCCGGCCAACATCTCTGGAATTGAAGCCGCCCAGCGTGTGATGCCCAACGTTCCCCATGTGGCCGTCATGGATACCGCTTGGCACCAGACCATGCCCGCTTCCAGTTACACCTACGCCGTTCCCTACGACTGGTACAGCTACTATGGTGTACGCCGCTATGGTTTTCATGGCACCAGCTTTCTCTACACTGCCAAGCGAGCTGCCGCCATCTTAGGGAAGAAACCGACTGAGACCAACCTTATTATCGCGCATGTAGGAAACGGTGCTTCGATGAGCGCCATCAAAGACGGTTGCGCCCTCGACACCTCCATGGGTCTGACACCCCTGGAAGGTCTGGTTATGGGAACCCGCTCCGGCGACATGGACCCGGCCATCATCAACTACATTGCCCGCCGAACGGGCATGACAAACCAGCAAATCGACACGGAACTCAACAAAAAGTCGGGTATTTTGGGTATTACCGGCCGCTTCAGCGACCGGCGCGATATGACCAAAGCCGCCGATGAGGGCGATGTCCGGTCGTTGCTGGCCCTCCAGATCGAAGGCTACCGCATCAAGAAATATATTGGTTCGTACATGGCCGCTATCGGCCGTGTCGATGCCGTGGTCTTTACCGCGGGTGTCGGCGAAATGAGCTGGCGGGTACGCCAGGAGGCTCTGCTGGGACTGGACAATTTGGGCATCATCCTCGACGTTGAAAAAAACAAACTCAGTATGACCCGCAATGCCGAAACCCGCATCAGCGCTGATCATTCCCCGATTGCCATCTACATCATCCCCACCGATGAAGAACTGGTCATGACAGAAGATACCTACGCCATTATGAAAGGTACCTATGACATCCACACGAATTTCACCTATTCGTTTGAAGATCCGAACTATGTCAATAAAGAACGGGCCAAGGCTCTTGAAAAGGAACTAGTCCGAAAGCCTGCTCTGAAGGAAATTCTCGCCTGACTTTAGGAAAGCATCGAAGAATCCGTCAGGAAATTCGATAGCTTTCCAGTTTGTCGAGGATCTCGGTCATCAGTACCCGGCTGGCGGGCCAGAGTGCCTCCGGCCTGTCTCCCGCCGTGTGCATGGTTCGCCAAGCCGGTGGAAGATCGCCGGGGGCAACCCCTCCCAATTCTCCGGGCTCTTCCCGCAGTTGACGGTACGCCAGCGCTTGCTTTCGCGGCAGAAGACTGATCTGGACAGCGGGTATGCCAGCCAAAAATAGTCCAAGATCATCGGAAAACGGTGTGTTGACTTCAATCGTGTCTCCGGCTCCGCAGGTGGCCAACCAACGGCGGGCCCCCAAACGGGCGCGGGCATAAGCGTCTAGATCGGTGGGAAGCGACTCCGAGCGGGTCTTACGGATCAAGTGCTCTCCCAAATGCCCAAGAACCACGGTATCGCCGATTCCCGTCATATCGAGGACAACGGGAAACAATCCAGGAATCGGGCCCCAGTGCCGGGCCAAAGCATACGCACCCTGCTCCGAGGCGGGAGCACCCGAGGCCAACTCCTCCCCGTCGGTGAAGACAACCCGGAGAGGTTCACTTTTATGTGACCGCCGAAGATAATCCACCAGTGCCAGAACACTCGCGCCATTGTCATTTGCCCCCGGAACCCCAGCCACCCGGTCGTAATGGGCCACCAGAACTTTTTCTCCTGCCTGGGGAACCTGGCTGCGGTTGCCACGGACCTGGACGTGCCGGAATGAACCTGTTCTAACCAGCTCAAACGGTATCACCGCTGCATGCAGAACCTGGGCCAGAAGTTTAAGACGGTCAGCAGCCGGGTCACAAAAGGGGAGAAACCAGGGTGGCAAGACAGGGGCAGGCATGACGCAGTTATAACATGGGTCCGGCGCTTTGTCTTGACCGCCTCGACACCCCCGGTCTAGTCTGAGTGCCGTGATCCGCTCCCTGTGTTTCCTCCTGTTCCTATTCCCCTTGGTTGTTTCGGCTCAAGACCTGATCCCGGAGGTACCGGCAGCGGTTTTACTCGACCAGACTTCCGGCAGGGTTCTCTACCAGAAACTGCCGGACCGTCCGTTTCCACCTGCTTCGCTCACCAAGCTGATGACTCTGCATTTGGCCTGGGAAGCCTTGGGAACCCAGAAGGTTCAGGCTTCCGATCTGGTACCGGTCACCGACAAGACGAGTGGAAAAGCGGTTCCCCCAGGGTCCAGCCTGATGTTCCTCGAAGCCGGACAGCGGGTTAGCTTCAAGGATCTGATGCTGGGATTGGCAGTGGTCTCGGGGAACGATGCGGGAATGACTCTCGCCCACTTTTTGGGTGGCTCCCAGGAAGGGTTTGTGATGCAGATGAATGCAGCTGCCCAAGCCCAGGGTCTGACGAGCACCGTTTTTTTTGATAGTTACGGTTACGATTCCCGCAATAGGACAACGGCGGCAGATTTTGCCAAGTTCTGCCGGTTTTACCTGCAGGCGCACCCTCAAAGTGTTCAGGTGCTCCATAACCAAAGACAATTCTCTTATCCCCTGACCGAGAACCAAGCTCCGGGAGACCACCGCAAACTCAACACCATCACCCAGCCCAATCGCAATACTCTCCTGGGAGCCTATGCAGGTGCTGATGGTCTCAAGACCGGCTATATCGAGGAGTCAGGCTACAATCTGGCTGCAACGGCCCTGAGAGGAGATCAAAGGCTTGTCGTGGTGCTTTTGGGCGTACAGGCTAACGACGCCTTGGAGGGCGGTCGGCTGCGGACAGCGGCTGGAGCGCGCTTGTTCGATTTTGGCTTCTCGACCTACCCTTTACGAGCGCTGCCGATGCCCGAGCTCAAGCCGCTGCGGGTGTGGTACTCCGACCCTGGTACAGTTTTGGTGGCACCGAACGGCCCCACTGTCTATCCTTTGGCTCAGGAGGAAGCTGCGGGAATAGAGGTGAGAGTCGAGGGTACCTTGGACGCAATTGGCCCTCTCGCTTCAGGGACTATTGTAGGAAAGGTAATCTGGAGCCGCGGTTCCCGGGATTTTTACAGTATTACCCTGAAAACAGTGAACCCGGCCCCATCAGCTCCTTGGTGGACGGGGCTGTGGGACGCAATCGTCCTGTTTTTCCGAGGGCTTACGGGAACCCCGGAACCGACCCGCTTCGGTAACCATACGTAATCGTAAAGGACGTGCTGGAGGTAAAGCCCAAGGAGCGGTAGAGCCCCAAGGCGGAGTGATTGGATTTCTTGACAAAAAGGCAGGCCCCACGCCCCTGGCGGTTGAGTCGGTCCAGTAAAAATGCAAGCAGTCGCTTCTGCAACCCCTGCCCCCGATATTCAGGGCGGGTATAAACACCCCCGATCTGTGCCCACTGCGTCGTCAAAGCGTTCGTGCCGGCCTTGGCAAGCGGTGTCCGACCTTCCCATAGTGCTGCGATCTCTTGTTTTCGCACAGCCTTCCAGAAGTGCAGCCGGCTGATCAAGGGTTGAAACTCCGCAGGATCAAACAGAACCTCTTCCTTTTCATAGGCTTCCTGCAAGGAAAAAAGTCGGTCTCCATCGTCAGAAACAACGGTGCGCAGATGACCTGAGCCTTCGGGAATGTCCACCTCAAGCCTCGGGCGGACCAGAAACTCATAGTCAACTCTTCGAAGAATTCGTGAAGACGGCATTAAGGTTTCGCAGCGGGCAACCCATAGTGCAGGCCCCATCAGGCACCAGGACTCTGCAACCCTATCCAAGACGGCACGAGCTCCTGTCTCCAGAGCTGAATCCCAGGGTTCAGGAAGCACCGGATAGACCACCCCTGCCGACCGTATCCCCAGGGCCGCACGGGTAGAACCGCCTTGTGAGGCGGCCCATAGCTTCAGATTCTCCTGGGCCAAAAGGCCCGTCGTCAAGGGCTCTAGTTCTGTCACCCAAGCCGGTATGGTCCGGCAGAGTTCCCAACCTCGCAAGGCCATTGTGTTACCGAAGGTTCCAGGGAAAGTCTCCGAAACGGAAGGGAATCTTTCCCGTAGGCAGAATTTCCCCGGTCAAAGTTGCCGCAGCCACCTCAAACGCAGCCACATTGGTACCAAAAACAGCCACGGCGTCCTTCACCCACGGAACCTCTTTGAGGTAGACAGGGGAAAGCACGGAAACAACCGCGACTTTTTCCCGATAGGGTTCCAATGCCTTGAGGTAGGCCAAACCTCCGGGAGTCGCCAGAAAAAATACTGTCCTTGGCGCAGAGGCCACCCTGGCGACAATCGACTTCAGAAGAGCCGGGTCAGAACCAAAAAAATCATATTCATATTCGAGAAAAACAGCCCCGGGAAAGCGGGTGGAAAAAACCCGGTACGAGCTTTCATAGGGGCTGACAATGAGCGGCACACCCTCGGCAGACTTCCATGGAAGTGATCCAGAAGCCAGGACAGAGGCGCCCCGGGCTGTCTGTTGAAGCACAAAAGGATCGGCTTCAGGAACCGGAATCGTGAGCGACTCAGGATTAGGCAGGAGGGGGACAGCCATGGGCCCCTTGAGATAGGTCAGCTTGAGTTCAATAACGCGCCGGACCGATGTCTTCAATTCCTGCAGAAACACATCGTCGCGCTTCGCCCGGTTGACCAGATCGTCCCAGGTTTCATATTGAGCCCGGGCAGGTTTGGAAATCAAGAGAAGGTCGTTTCCGGCGTCCAAGGCTTGCTCGGCGGCCTGGGCAATCGTCCAACCGACAGGTCTCGCCCCTTCCATATACAAATCGTCGGTGAGCACAACTCCTTGGAAACCAAGCTCTTTCCGCAGCAATCCGTTGATCAGCTGTTCGCTCAACGATGCCGGAAGATTGTTGTTGGTCACCTCTGGAAACGCAATGTGACCACTCATGATGGCCCCCAGGCCTTCAGCAATCATCATCTGATAAGGAACCAGCTCCCGCTTTTCCAGCGTTTCACGGTTGATGTGGATGATGGGAAGTCTGCCGTGGCTATCGACCCCTGTGTCGCCATGTCCGGGAAAATGCTTGGCAGTGGCGACGACACCTTGTGACCGCAAACCCTGGTAGAAGGCCATACCAAGCACCCCGGCTTGAACGGGGTCCTGAGAAAAAGAGCGGGGACCAATGACGTCGGCAGCAGCGTTGGAGTATAAGTCGACAGAAGGGGCAAAATTCATATTGACACCCATCTGCCGGAGTTCCGCACCCAACAATCGCCCGGTTTTCCAAGCATCGGAGGGTAACCCGGAAGACCCCAATGACAAGTTTCCCGGCGTTGTGGTAGTCGTGCCCTTGATATGTCTTACCCAGCCACCCTCCTGGTCTGTGGCCACCAGAAGGGGAATTCGAAAACGGGTTTTTTGGGATCGCGCCTGCAGAATTGCCGAAGCCTGGGCAACCTGAGCCGGTGTACCGGCGTTCCAACCGAAGTATTTGACACCGCCCAGGGAACGGTTTTCAACCCAGGCAAGAATAGCGGCATCAGGAACCGGATCGGGAAAAGCGAGCATCAGGACTTGACTGGCCAGTTCGGGGATGGTCATGGCTGCGACCAGTTCGGCAGCCAGAGGACCGGGCTCTTTTTTATCCCAAAAATCAAGAGCAGTGAGGGAACCTGTCCCGAGGAGGAAAAGGAGACTCCAAAAAGCAAAGAGGCGCATATGGCTTCTTATCCGATCGGCCGTGAAATTTCCAGCCCGTTCCGTTAATCTGTGGTCATGCGCTTTGTTTTGTTTCTGCTGAGTCTTGTTTTGTGGTTGCCACCGCTCACTGCTCTGCGCCTCGAGCCGCTACCACAAGCGGCAGCCCGCCCTTCAACGGGGTCGCCCCTCGATCAAGAAGGCCTGCTCGACCTTGCTCTGGTCTTTTCAGGGGTTCCCGCCTCTGCTGTTCCGGCTTACCGCTCTGTCTTTGAACGCTGGAGTACCGAGTTCCAAGCGGCCTCCGATCCGAACTGGGACAGTGCCCGCAAAGCCGATAACCTCCTTCAGTTTCTTCATACACGGCTGAAGAGCTATTCAACCTATCAGACCAGGTTGGATGTTCTGGTTGACCGAGGTACCTACAACTGCGTTTCCTCGGCCCTGGCCTATATGATTATGGGGCGTTCAGTCGGTCTCGATGTCCAGGCGGTATCGACCCTTGACCATGCTTTTGCCTTGGTCAGGCTTCCAGGAGGGCGGGAAGTCGATGTGGAAACCACAACAAAGTTCGGCTTTGATCCTGGAACAAAAACGGAATTTACCGACAGTTTCGGGCACACAGGTTTCGCCTACGTGCCACCGGGAAAATATGCCAAGCGCCAGGTCATCACTGACCGCGAGTTGTTGGGACTGTTAGTTCAAAACCGAATGGCCGATTTTCAACGTGACGGGCGGGTGGAAGAAGCCGTAGGTCCCGCCATCGACCGTTGGACGATTGAGGGAACTCCGGCAGCCTTTAAGACACTGGTGGACAGTTTCGTCAACTATGCTTCCTGGCTCAACGGCCGCAAGGAGTTTCTCAAGGGCCTCAATCTGGTTGAGGATATGGTTGCTGTGACGGGGCAAATTCCTGAAGCTAGGGACCTAGCCTGGGCGTTTCTGAACAATCACGTCAACCAGCTTTTGGACCGGCAGGATTTTGCGGGAGCGCAGGCGGCCACCCTGACCTGGAAGAACCGGGGTTTCTTGACAGAGACGCAATCTTCACAAACCCAGGCTGTCATCGCTGACCGGCAACTGTCGTCTGCTGTTAAAAATCAGCCCTTCGCACAGGCGGCCACCCTGGTAGACCAAGCTTTCAGCCAGGGCATTCTAACCTCAGCGCGGCGACAGGAATTGCTCTCGTACCTTTACGGTCAAGAGGTGCAGCGCGTAGCCTCTTCCCGGGGCGCACAAGCTGCCTGGCAGTTCCTTGGCACCCTGCCAGCTGAGGTTCAAGCACTCTCCAGCCTCGCCAAAGCCAAAGAAGTCTATGCTTACAACTGGAGTGTGGAGGTTCATAATCAGTTCGCCAAGCTCTGGAATGCCGGGAAGAAGGCCGATGCACGGCAGTTACTAGAGGACGCGATGCGGCTCCTGCCCGAAAGCGCGCTCCTGAAAAAAGATCTGGTCTTAAGTCAGGGAAACTCCTGATGTATTATTATGCATTTCCCTTGCATTAATTCTCATATATTGATACGATCATCGATATGAAGGGACGAGTCGACCGGCTGAAAGCCGTCAAGAAAGCCATCTCCCAAAACGGGGTAGCCAATCAGGAAGGCCTCCTGACTCTGCTGCTGCGCGATGGCTATGAGGTTACTCAGGCAACTCTCAGCCGTGATTTGAAAGTTTTAAGGGTGGGTAAAGTCAGTGCTCCCGATGGCAGCTACATCTATGCCCTTCCCGAGGAATCGGACCGCAGCCAGGAGGAGCTCATCCGCGACTTCCAGCGGGGTTACCTCAGTATGGAGTCTTCCGAGAACCTGGTGGTGCTAAAGACGCTTCCCGGCCATGCCCAGGCTACCGCATGGGCCCTCGACAATCTGGAGCTGCCGGAAATTCTTGGAACCGTGGCCGGGGACGATACGATTTTGATCATTTTAAGGCAGGGGTCGGATTTTGACGCTCTGCAGCGGTCCCTGGTCCGCCTGATGCCGGGTTGGGAGGTCTGACATGACGGCAGCCGTGATTGGTGCGACAGGTTACACAGGCATGGTTCTGTTGAGACTCTTGGAAGCTCACCCGAAGGTCACACAGATCATCGCGGTTTCGAGCTCAAAGCCTGGTGAAGCTATCGGTGTCGAAGATCCCGGCTTGGGTCCGCTTTCAGACAAGTATGGCGGTACCGGAGGCAAGTTCGTAACGGTGGAACAGGCGGCACGGATGACCCCGGAGGTTGTGTTTGCGGCCCTTCCACACCTCGCCAGCGCGTCGGTATGCGCCCCGTTTTTTGGAAAAAGCGTGGTCATCGACCTTTCTGCCGACTTCCGCATCAAGGACCGTGCCGTTTTCGCCCAAGCCTATGGTCAGGAACCACCCCGCCCGGATCTCCTTGATCAGGCGGTGTACGGTCTGGCAGAGTGGCATACTGAAGCGATCAAAAAAGCCGACCTGATTGCCAACCCCGGTTGTTATACGACCTGTTCTCTTCTCCCTTTGCTTCCTCTTTACCAAAACGGGATTGTCGAGCCCCGAGTTCTGATCAACGCCTTAAGCGGTATTTCAGGTGCGGGGAAAAAGGCCGAGCTGAAGTACCTTCTATCCGAAAGGGCAGAGAGTGTTCAGCTTTACAGCCCAGGCCGCAAACACAGGCACACGCAGGAAATTGAAACGGAATTGAGGTTCGCCGATACCGCAGCCCAGGTGCTGTTCAACCCCCATCTGGTGCCGATGAAGCGGGGCATGGAGGCAACCATCGTTGTCGATCTGAAACCTGGAAAAACCCTGGCAGAGGCTGAAGCAGCCTGGTTCCAGGCGTATTCTGGCAGGCCTTTTGCCCGTTATGTCGGTTCACGCCTTCCAGCTTCCTCTGAGGT
>JFJP01037103.1_pt1 | contig 46524 bp, 42 predicted proteins | sample 431651 | NCBI WGS metagenome assembly JFJP01 (sample SAMN02602958, study PRJNA72255) | Microbial mat metagenome, whole genome shotgun sequencing project. | biome: fresh water; feature: sink hole; material: water; isolation source: purple microbial (photo- and chemosynthetic) mats found in...
ATAAAACGAATGCTTGATATTTCGGAAAAATTAGGTTTGTAGTTTTAGTTAGGAAAAAAGATTTATTTAAAGTTATAAAATTGATTTTTAGTATTTTAAAGAAAAATAGCAAAAATGTTAAATACAACATATATAAAATATTTAGATCCGAAAAACGATTTAACTTTTCGTAAAATTTTTGGACAGCACCCTGAAATTATGAAAAGCTTTTTAAATTCGTTGTTGCCTTTGCACGAAGAGCAATTTATAACTCATTTGGTTTATGAAGATCCGGCTATGTTGCCGGAATTGCCTGAGTTGAAGCACTCTATTGTAGATGTAAAATGCACCGATAATTTTGGAAGGCAATTTATAGTAGAAATGCAAATGTACTGGACAAGCTCTTTTAAAAACAGAATGTTGTTCAATGCAGGCAAAGCTTATGTAAAACAGATAGATAAGGGACATAAATATTCCGAACTTTGTCCTGTTTACGGGCTTAGTTTGGTAAATGATATTTTTTTGACTGACCCAAAGTACGCTACTAATTTTTACCATCATTATCGCTTGGCTCATCACGAAATACCACAAGAAGAAATTAAAGGAATTGAGCTCATTTTTATAGAGTTACCTAAGTTTGCAGTACAAAATTTTACTCAGAAAAAAATGCGCAATTTATGGCTTCGTTTTTTAACAGAAATTGACGAATCTACCAAAGAAGTTTCGGACGATTTAACATCAATTGAAGCTATAAAATCGGCATTGGAATATCTTCAGGTTTCGGCTTTTACCAAAAATGAGCTTGAGTATTATGAAAAATACTGGGACAGAGTACGAGTAGAACGTGCTGCTATTGAAGAAGCTGTGAGTAAAATGAAAGAGGCTGAGATCAAAACCAAAGAAGCAGAAAGCAAAGCCCAAGAGGCAGAAGAAAGAGAAAAAATAGAGCGCAACCAAAAGGAAGAGGCTCTGAATAAACTTCAAGCAGCAGTTCGGAAAATGAACGAACGTGGATTTTCTCTACACGAAATAGCTGAAAATCTAGGTCTTTTACTCGAAGAAATTCAAATTTTTATAGATAAAAAAATTGAATAAATAATTAGATTTATGAAACCATTAAAAGTTGCTTTTTTTTCACTTGCTTTCTTTTTATTTTTTTGTGAAAATATTTTTTCACAAGAAATTAACCCCAATGGGTATAATCGATTCAATTATCCCAATGGAAATATTATGAGCGAAGGCAAAATGAAAGATGGAAACCCCGAAGGATATTGGAAAAATTATTATCCAAACGGTCAGCTTAAATCAGAAGGAAATAGAAAGTCGAATATGCTCGATAGCTTGTGGGTTTTTTACAATGAAAAGGGCGATACTTTGAAGAAAATCAATTACACTTTAGGGAAAAAAGGTGGCTATTATTTTGTTTATCAAGAATCTAATGATACTTTAAAAAACTCACTTCTTTCAAAAGAAATGTTTATAAACGACAAACGAGAAGGAGTATCTTATTACTATTATTCGAATGGAAATTTACATAAAATTATAAATTATAAAGAAAATATGAAACATGGTGAAGCCAAAGAATACAAAGAAGACGGCGTAACCTTGAAAACAATTTTTAAATATCGTTATGATTTTTTGGCAAGCTCCGATGCGGTGAATCGTTATTCGCAAAGTGGAGAAAAGCAAGGAGTTTGGATAGATTTTCACCCCAATGGAAAAGTAAAAAGTCAGGTAAACTACAACAATGGCAAAATTACTGGGTTACTTAAAGAATACGATTCAAATGGAAAGCAAATTGTAGCCGAAAAATATCAAGACGGACAAAAATTGGCAAAAGATTCTGTTCGTGTTGATGCTAAAGTTCATACCGAAACCTATCCCAATGGCACAGTAAAATCGACAGGAGCTTATCTTGATGGCAAGCCAATTGGCATTCATCGAACCTTTAAAGAAGATGGAACGTCTTCTATTGCAAATGTTTATACAAATGAAGGCATTTTAATGGCTTCGGGAATGCTCGATGCCGATGGAAAAAAACAAGGCAAATGGAGTTTCTATTTTGAAAGCGGAAAGCTCAAGAATGAAGGATTGTATTCGAGCAATATGAAAATAGGCGAGTGGATTTTTTATTTTGAAAGTGGGCAAATAGAGCAAAAAGGAAGCTACAAAGCTGGACTTTTGAGCGGTAAATGGTATTGGTACTACGAAACTGGCGAACTTTTGCGCGAAGAAATATATGAAAAAGGCAAGCTAGAAGGCGATTTTGTAGAATATACAAAAGCCAAAGAAATTATAACTCAGGGAAAATACCTTGAAGGCGAAAAAACAGGAAAATGGTTTTATAATGTTGGCGACCAAACCGAAGAAGGAACTTACAGAACTGATTATAAAACAGGCAAATGGAAGCATTATTATCCTAATGGGAAATTAAAATACGAATGCAACTATGAGCTTGATAAAGAAAACGGAAAAGCTATTTTGTATTACGAAAATAAAAAAATAGAAGAGGAGAGATACTATTCGATGGGTATTCCCGAACGAATTTGGCGCAAATATGACAAGGAAAGTGTTGAAATATTGACACTTGAATACGATAATGGCAAGTTGATAAAAATTGACGGCAAAAAAGTAGAGGAAGATTTAAGTGAACCAAAAGAAGAATCCGAAACTCAAGAAAACCTATAAAGAACTTAAAAGCAACATTTTTTATCAGAAAATGCCAATTAAAAAAAAACAATGGAAGACAGACGATTTGATACAATAACCGCGGCTGAACAAGAACTAGAAAAAGAGTTAAGACCCAAACGATTTAGCGATTTTAAAGGGCAAGCAAAAATACTCGAAAACTTAACTATTTTTGTGAAAGCAGCAGTAATGCGTGGCGAAGCATTAGACCATGTGCTTTTGCACGGACCTCCAGGCTTGGGCAAAACCACTTTGGCGAATATTATAGCTAACGAATTGGGTGTAAATCTGAAACTTACATCGGGACCTGTACTCGACAAACCAGGCGACTTGGCGGGATTATTAACCAATCTCGATGAAAAAGACGTACTTTTTATTGATGAAATTCATCGCTTAAACCCTATTGTAGAAGAATATTTGTATTCGGCTATGGAGGATTATAAGATTGATATAATGATAGATAAAGGACCAAGCGCACGTTCCTTGCAGCTTACGCTCAATCCTTTTACTTTGATAGGCGCCACCACGCGTTCGGGAATGCTTACAAGCCCTTTGCGTGCACGTTTTGGAATTAAATCATTATTAGAATATTACGATATTCAAACTTTGGTAGGAATTGTAAAGCGTTCGGCTTACATTTTGAATGTGCCCATTGAAGAAAACGCAGCGATTGAAATATCGCGCCGAAGTCGCGGAACACCTCGTATTGCCAATGCTTTGCTTAGACGTGTGCGCGATTTTGCTCAAGTGAAAGGCAATGGAAAAATTGACCTCGAAATAGCTCGTTATGCCCTCGAAGCTTTGAGCATTGATAGGCACGGACTCGATGAGATGGATAATAAAATATTACTTACAATTATTGATAAATTTAGCGGCGGACCTGTTGGTTTATCTACAATTGCAACAGCAGTAGGCGAGGACTCGGGCACAATTGAAGAAGTGTATGAACCTTTTTTGATAATGCAAGGTTTCATAAACCGAACTCCACGCGGACGCGAAGCTACCGAGCACGCTTATAAGCATTTAGGTAAAATTTTTAATGCAAGACAAAAATCGTTATTTGAAAACAGTTAGCATTTAGTTCTAAATTGATTTTTTTTTGAAAGATGTTGCTTTTACAAAAAAAATGTAACTATTTATTTTTAAATATCATATTCATTGAAACATAATTATTTGGTATATATTTTGATAGATTTAAAAAATAATTGTATTGATTTTTGTTAAATCTTTTTTTATCGAAATTAATTTTTGTATCTTAGCTCTATTTCTATGTTTTCGCAAGTTTGAAAAGAGTTTTGATTTTATTTGAATAAGTTATAATATTAATTTCAGTAAATATTATTTTGAAAAGCCTTATTTAAAATTTAATTATACAATCAACATTGCAGCTTACTATTTTAACGAATATATTAAAATTAGCACTAATGAAACGTATTTACATATTATTTTCATTTTTTTTGTTTTCCCTTTTTAGCTTTAGCAGCTTACAAAGTTATGCTCAAAATTTTAACGTAGGCATTAAAGAAGGTGTAGGAAAGCAAGTTGTTGTTTATTTTGAAGCAACAGGTATGGATTTGAATTATATTTACAAAGATTTTCAGGTTACCGTAAAATGGCCTGTGAATACAGTGAGTATCACTAATTTGAATGCCAATTATGGTATTTTGAATGATCCACAGCAAACCGACGGCGTTTATAATTATTTAGTATTTAAAACTGCCAATGTAGGTCAAGTAAATTTTGCAGCCAATGGAACTCAATATCCAGCTTTTTCGCTCGATTATTCATTTTCGGGAACAGCTTGTTCGGGTCAGTTTGAGATTGAAAATTCTACTTGGGCTGGCGCAAATAATGGGTTGCTCACATTAATTGGTTTTGACAACAATCCTTGGCCTTATTTAGCCATTAGTAACACTGCAGCCGCTAATTTGAATCCAGTAAAATTACTAAACGTTACTAAGCAAGATGTTTTGTGTAAAGATGAAACTTCGGGGTCGATAACGATAGTAGCAAGCTCGCAAACTAGCGCGTTAGAATATTCTATAAACAACGGGCTTAATTATCAAGCTTCTAATACTTTTTCGGGTTTGGGAGCTAGCACAAGCAACATTCCAGTTGCCAGAAACGCACAAGGTTGTAAAGTCACAGGTTCGGCAATTTCAATTTTAGAACCTTCCTCTTCGGTTATTATCACTTCGCAAGTAGCTACCGATATTACTTGCAACAACTTGAACAATGGTAAAATAGTAATTGCCGCAGGTGGAGGGACAGGTAGTTTGCAATATTCTATCAATGCCGGTTTAGCATATTCAACTGACCCAAATTTTTTAAATTTGCCAGCAAGCAACTACAGTATTCGTGTAAAAGATGCCAATAATTGTGTAGCAATAGGTGCTGTTAGAACCATAAACAATCCGCTAGCTATAAATATTCAAAGTACTGAAAAACATGATATTACTTGTTTTGGTGCAAACAACGGTTACATAACCGTTGTGGCTACAGGTGGTAGTGGAGTTTTAACTTTTTCGGTGAACGATGGTGTTAGTTATATAAACAATGGAGGCAACTTTACTAATTTATTACCAAGTACTTATGGCGTAAAAGTAAAAGATGTAAACAATTGTGTTACTTCTGTGGGAAACTTTACCGTGGTAGAACCAAGCCAAATTAACATTTCCAATGTGGCAATGACCCCAGTTTCGTATTGTTCGGCTTTAGACGGAGAAATTGCAATTACTGCGAGCGGAGGTACAGGCACTTTGGTTTATTCGCTAGGAGGTAGCACATATCAGTCAGGAAATACATTTTCTAATTTGACGCGTGCAAACTATTATACTTATGTAAAAGATGCTAATGCTTGCACTGCTTACAAGCAAGTGGCTTTAGGCGAAGCAAACCCAATTATTATCGATAGCCTTTCAGTTACCTCTCTTCAATGCTATGGCGATTTAGATGGCGAAATTGTAGTACATGCTCGAGGTGGATTTACTCCGCTTACTTATTCTTTAGACAATAGCAATTATTCGAGCAATAGCATGTTTAGCAATTTGCAAGGTGCCAATTACGCTGCTTTTGTGAAAGATTCTAAGGGTTGCTATGTGTACAAACAAACCCAAGTACTTCAGCCAAACCCTATTCAGTTGAGTGTAGCTGATGTGAAAAACATTACCACTTGCTATGGCGATCCTATCGGAATGCTTCGTTTCTCTGCGGTAGGCGGAACGGGTACTTTACTTTATTCAATCAACGAAGTCGATTTTCAATCATCAAGTCAATTTAAAAACATTGTTGGAGGTAATTATATTGCAACCGCAAAAGATGTGCGTGGTTGTTTTACTTCTATTACAGCTATAATCGACCAGCCACAGCAGCTTGTCTCTAATATGTCAATCACTGATATCACTTGTTTTGACAGAAGCAATGGTGCTGTAAAAATAGCTCCATCTGGTGGAACACCCAGTTATTCAATTAGTTGGAGTTATACTGATGGCGACAGTGATAATTACAATTTATTGAATTTATCGCCTAATACTTATACTGTAACTATTATCGATTCCAAAGGCTGTAAAATTATAGATACTGCCGAAATTACTGCTCCTGTCGAAATAAATATTTCGGCAGATGTTGAAAATTTGAGCTGTTTTGCTGCCAAAGATGGCAAAATAACACTTCATGTTGGTGGTGGTCAAGCTCCTTACCGTTATCGCTGGACTCCTTCTAATCAAATGACAGCTATAATTGAAAACATGGAAGCAGGTTCGTATAGAGTGGAGGTAACCGATTTTAGACAATGTAAAAAATTCTATACCGCTGAAATTACTCAGCCGGTTCCTTTGTCATTAACAAGTGAAATTAAAAATACTTCTTATTTTGGTGCTACCGATGGAAGTATCGAGTTAATTGTTTCAGGAGGAACAAAACCCTACAATTATGAATGGAATACAGGTGCCATAACTGCAACGGTAAATAATTTACCCACAGGCGATTACTGGGTGAAAGTATTCGATGCTAATTATTGTGAAATAGATGAGGATTTTAAAATTTCGACAGACCTAACCGATGTTGAAATACCTACCGCTTTTACACCCAATGGTGATGGCAAAAATGATGTTTGGGTTTTGAAAAGTATCATTAAATATCCCGATGCCGAACTAAAGATTTTTGATTCGAGAGGCTATTTGGTATATAACAAAAAAGGCGATCTTGATGAGTATTGGGACGGAAAAGACAATAGTGGAAGTCCTTTGCCAGGTTCTTCTTTGTACTATTATGTAATTGATGTTAATAAAAATACTGCACCTTTCAAAGGAACAGTTTACATTATACGCTAATATTTTTTTTTTTGAATAGAAAAACATACAGTCCTTTGCAATAAGATAATAAGCTTGGTGTTAAAAGGTCTTTCTAAAAAAATAAAACAATGAAAAAAATTATAACTTTTGCACTCTTATGGATAGCATTTGGTGCTTCAGCTCAAGACAATCCTTTGCTTGATATGTATTTGCAAAATAGGCTATTGATTAATCCAGCTTATGGCGGTAGTTTAGAGCAAACTGTGGTGAGAGCAAATTTTAGACGCCAATGGACTAATTTTGAAAATGCACCCGATGTTAATTCATTGAGTTTTCACACACGCCTGTTTGACGGAAAGCGGTCAGCAATTTTCAAAAAAGTAGGGCATGGGCTTGGCGGAACTGTTTATAGCGAAACCGAAGGACCCATTAACCTTTTTGGTATTTCGGGGAGCTATGCTTACCACATGCCTTTCGACAATTTTCAATTAGCTGCTGGTTTGGCACTTTCGGCATCAAATTTTGGCTTGCGTTACTTAGACTTGAGTTACGCATTATCAGACGACCCTGCCGCAATAGCCGAAGCCAATCAGAGATTTATACCCGATGCCGATATTGGAATTTACATGTACGATACCGAAGATAAATTCTTTTTGGGTTTTACAGGTGCGCAACTGGTGCGTTCGGTTGTAAACTTGAATCAATCCGATTCTATTGATGTGCACAACGGAATGGGACGCCAATTTATTTTTATGGGCGGAATTAGAGCTATCGACAATTTGCGTTTTATACTCGAAACCTCAATGGTAGCTATTTTGAGGCAAGAATATATGAAACAAAATGAAATTCATTTGAATGCAAAAGCTAGTGTGGTAAATTATCTAAATCGATACAATAACGAAATTTTGAGTTTTTCCATTTCTTACCGAACAAAACGGGCTTTTTTAGCACAAGTAGAATTAGGAATGGCTAATTTGTATTTAGCTTATGCCTACGAGCATAGCTTCTCAAAAATACAAGTATATTCGGGAGGAACACACAACGTTTCGATAGGAATTAATATAGATAAATACAGGCGTTAATGAATTTTTTTTACATAACGGGCACTAGTCGCGGAATAGGCAAAGCATTAGCAGAAAAACTACTCGAAAACGAAGATAACTTTGTGTATGGAATTGCTCGAAACAACTTCCTATTGCACGATAGATACGAACATCTGAGGTTAGATTTGGCTAATATTGAAGATGTTAAAAAATTTCGTTTTTTTGAGCACAAAAGAGCAGCAAAAATTGTATTGATTAATAATGCAGCAACAATTGGCGAAATTTATCCATTGGGACAATGCAATAACGACGATTTGATAAATACTTATAATCTAAATATTATTTCACCAAGTATGTTGATGAATAATTTTATAGGTTACTACTCAAAATGTATTAGTAAAAAACAGATTCTGAACATTAGCTCTGGCGCAGCAAGGCGACCCATAGCTTCTTGGTCAGGGTATTGTGCCTCAAAGGCAGCTTTAGACATGTTTTCTCAAGTATTTGAAAAAGAGCTCAAAAGCCGGAATGACTTTCAAATTTGGTCAGTAGCACCCGGAATTGTAGATACTTCGATGCAAACTGAAATCCGCGCATCGAAACCCGAAAACTTCCTTTTGCATGAGCAATTTGTTGCATATAAAAAAAATAACCAATTAAGCAATCCTCACGAAGTAGCAGAAAAACTGATTAAAATACTCGACAATCCAGAAAAATATATCGAAACTTGTACTCAAATTTGATTTAAATTATAGTTTTTTTTGTAAAATCTATTGATTCAATTATCTTTGCAAAAAAAAGATAAAAGATATTAATGTTTTAATATCTAAATTGGATTAATATCCATTTGGTAGTGTAACGACCTAGAGGCTTAAAAAATTTATTATTCATTATTTTCAAATTTTTCTAAGTTACGTTATCATCAATTTAAAAGCAAAAAGTTTCTAATTTTAAGGCGCTTTGCTTCGATAGAAAGGCTAATTTTTTTCAAATAAAGAGAAATTATGATATCAAATACATGCAAATATGCTATTCGCGCTGTAACATATCTCGCAATGAACGAGGTTGGTGATAAAAAAATAGGCATCAAAGACATTTCGAAAGATTTAGAAATACCCTCTCCTTTTTTAGGAAAAATATTACAAGTTTTGGCAAAGCAAAAAATGCTAAAATCCACCAAAGGTCCGCACGGTGGTTTTAGTTTGGCTCGAAACTCCGAAGAAATTTCCTTGCTCGACATCGTTGAAATAATTGATGGTTTAGATTTTTTTCACGAATGCTTAATTGGCATAAATGTTTGCGAACGAGCCCCCGAGCAGCGCGAAATTTGCCCATTCCACAGTGTAGCAGATCCATTAAAGGCAGACCTTTACAAGATGTATAGTACCACAAAAATAGGAAAATTGGCAAAAGAATTTAATCAAAATGGAATATTTTTGATTTAGATTTGAGTAGTAATTTGAAGGTTAAAATGGCTAAAATGCCACCAACTTCATTGGCTAAAAAGTCGAAAAAATTTGCATTTCTGCCTAAATTAGTTAGGCATTGCAAAAATTCCATAACTGCGCCATAACACGAGCTAAATAAAAAAGTGCCAATCATAAGCTTTTCTTTTTCAGTTGTTTTGAAAAAAAAATGAAATAATATTGAAAAACTTAATCCAAAATACATTGCGATGTGAACTATTTTATCTAAATTTGGAATTATAAATTTCTCATCAATTTGTAAATTATTTTCTGGGGCTAAGCTTAAAATAGTGATAGCCACTAATATAAGATAAGGATTTATAATCAGTGTCCATTTTTTGATTAATGGATTGTATTTTTCGTTTAACATTCAGTTATTCAGTTAGTTATTTATATTAATTTCATCGAATTGAGCGGAATTTACATACATATCCCATATTGCAAGAGCATTTGTAATTATTGCGATTTTTATAAAACTGCCTCACTTAGTTCTGTAGAAAAAACGGTGCTAAATATAGCAAAGGAAATCGAATTGCGTAAAGATTATTTAGATAATTCTGTTGTTGATACAATTTATTTTGGTGGCGGAACACCTAGTATCTTAACAATGAATAATTTAAAGATGCTATTGAGTACAATAAATTCTAGTTTTACAATCTCAAAATCTCCCGAAATAACACTTGAAGCAAATCCAGATGATTTGACGTATGAATATTTGCACGAAATTCGCTCGGTAGGAGTGAATCGTTTAAGTATTGGAATTCAATCATTTAGTGATTCAGATTTGAAAATGATGAAACGCCGACATACAGCTATTGAAGCTGAGGCTTCAGTTTTATTAGCCAAGAGTAGTGGTTTTTCAAACATTAGTATCGATCTAATTTATGGCATGGAATTTTCTACCAATGAGCAATTTAATCAAAATATCGACAAAGCTATTTCCCTTGATGTGCAGCATATTTCGGCTTATCACTTAACTATAGAAGAAAAAACGACTTTTTATTTATATCAAAAGCAAGGAAAAATTAGAGAAATTGATGAAAATAGAAGCAATGAGCAACTTCTCATTTTGCGTAATAAATTGAAACAAAATGGTTTTGAGCATTATGAAATTTCAAATTTTGCAAAACCTAATTTTATTTCACAACATAATTCAAACTATTGGAAACAAGTGCCTTACCTTGGCATTGGTCCTTCAGCGCACTCGTATAATGGCGAATCGCGTCAATGGAATATTGCAAGTGTGATGAAATACAACAAAGCCTTGGATAACAATATGTTATATTACGACAAAGAGGTTTTGAGCGAAACTGACAAGTTTAATGATTATATAATCACTTCATTGCGAACTGCTTTGGGCATAAATATAGGTTATGTCGAAACCAATTTTTCACCTTATTTGGCACAATATTTTATTTTATCTATTGGTAAGTTTTTGAAAAATAATGATTTGGAATTAGACGAACAGAATTTGAAAGTTTCTACAAAAAGTATTTTTTTGACAGATTATATTTGCAGCGAGCTCATTTACGTTCAATAATTTTGTTTGAGAACTTAGTCTTTTTTTTAAATTGAATGGCAATATCATATAAATATTCTATTTTTGCGGAAATACTTTTAAATGAAATAAGATGATTTTAAGCACCAATGCTATTATTTTGAGCAAAATCTTTGCTACTTGCTTATTTTTAAGTATTTGGGAAAAAAAATATAATTAATTTTGGTTCGCTACTTATGAGCATAACAATTGAAAAATTTTCGACTTGCAACACATTTTTTTTTGAAAGAGCTACTCGAATTAGAACAGAAGTATTTGTAAATGAACAAAATGTGCCTGCTGAATTAGAATATGATGGCTTAGACAACGAAGCTGTTCATTTTTTGCTTTTCTACGAAGGAATGCCTTGTGTTACTGCACGTTATAGAGCAATTGATGGTAAATATAAGCTAGAGCGTTTTGCTACACTAAAAGAGTATAGAGGCAAAAATTTGGGAGCAAATTTACTACATCACATTCTTTCCGATTTGACAGTTAAGCAAAAAAAAATCTATTTGCACTCGCAAGACAGCGCAGTGGGTTTTTATTTGAAATATGGCTTTGTTATTGAGGGCAATGAGTTTTACGAAGCTGATATAAAGCATTTTAAAATGTTTTATTTAGAAAAATGATACGATGAGTTTAAAAAAATTAGCAAGCCAAACAGCTATTTATGGTATTAGCAGCATAGTTGGGCGTATGCTTAATTACATGTTAACGCCTTGGTTTACAAGGCTTTTTACTACTGCTGCTTATGGAGTTATTACCGAACTGTATAGCTATTTAGTTTTTTTGCTAGTTATATTAACTTATGGCATGGAAACTACTTTTTTTAGGTACTCAAAGCTTGAGAATCCTGAAAAAGTTTATAGTAATGCATTGATTTCTCTTTTTTTTACCTCTTTTCTTTTTTTATTTCTTGTTTTTTTTCAATTAGATTCTATTGCTTCTTTCTTAGATTACTCGGCTAATCCTGAGTATATTATATGGTTTGCAATTATTATAGGTTTAGACACTTTCTTAACGATTCCTTTTGCAAAACTACGAAACGAAAATAAAGCATTTAAGTTTGCCGGAATTAAATTATTTAATATATTGTTAAACATTGCTTTAAATTTATATTTCTTTTTACTTTGCCCTTTTATTTATAAGCAAAGTCCACAACATTTTATGCTTGAATTTTACAATCCAAATTTAGGAATAGCCTATGTTTTTATATCAAATTTGATAGCAAGTATTTTTACTTTTTTATTACTTTTAGGCGAACTTACAAAAGTAAAATTGCAATTTGATTTTAAATTGTACAAGCAGATGATGAAATTTGCAATTCCTTTATTAATAGTGGGTTTAGCTGGAAGTATTAATGAAGTTTTAGATAGAACTTTGCTAAAACATTTGTTGCCTGACAAGTCGAGTGCCATGTCGCAGCTTGGAATTTATGGAGCTAATTACAAATTGTCAATTTTAATGACACTTTTTATTCAAACTTTTCGCTATGCGGCTGAACCGTTTTTCTTTTCAAGTGCAGGTAAATCAGATTCTAAGAAAATGTATGCCGATGTGTTGAAGTATTTTACTATTTTTGGGTTGTTTATTTTTCTGGGCATTATGCTGTATATTGATGTGGTTAAATATTTTATTGCAGTAGAGTATCATTCAGGCTTGAGCATTGTACCCGTATTGCTGTTGGCTAATTTATTTTTGGGTATGATTTTTAACCTTTCTATTTGGTATAAATTGACTAATTTAACTAAATTTGGTGCAATTATTTCGGTATTTGGAGCTGTTATAACTCTGGTTTTGAATATATTATTGATTCCTGTTATGGGTATTGACGGTTCGGCATGGGCTACATTTTTTTGTTATTTGAGTATGATGTTAGTTACTTATTTTTGGGGTAAAAAGCATTATCCTATTGCTTATGATTTAAAATCTATTTTGAAATATTTTACACTTACTTTCGTTTTATATTTTTTGTCAATTTATATTCCTTACAGTTCTGAAGTATTGAAATATTTTATTAATACGGTATTTTTGCTTATATTTATATATTATGTTTTTCGACACGAAAATATAAAGCAACTGCTTTTTAGTAGAATGAGAAAATAAAGAATTTTAGTTATATTTTGTTAGGCTGTTTCCGATATTTTTGTAACTAAAGCGATGCAATTTACGTATAAAATTTGTTGCAAATTAGTGTGATTTAATTAAAAGCGATAGAATAATATTATGAAAATACGAATAATTAATAAATCAAATAATCCATTACCCCAATACGCAACAAATTACTCGGCAGGAGTTGATTTGCGTGCATTTTTGGTGGAAGATTTGATTTTGAAGCCACTTCAACGTGCGTTAGTTTCTACTGGTTTATTTATTGAATTACCTCATGGTTACGAAGCTCAAATTCGCCCAAGAAGCGGCTTGGCTATTAACTATGGGATAACTGTTTTAAACTCACCGGGTACAATTGATTCTGATTATCGAGGCGAGATAAAGGTTATTTTGGTCAATCTTTCATCAGAAGATTTTAAAATTAGTAGTGGAGATAGAATTTGCCAAATGGTAATTGCTAGACACGAAACTGTTGGTTTTGAACAGGTTGAAGAATTATTAGAATCGGCTAGGGGCAAGGGAGGTTTTGGAAGTACAGGTCAAAATTAAGCACTAGTACTATTTTATTTTTTGAGTAAAACCTTTTGCTATTGGCTTATTTTTTAAGCACTTCGCAAAATAAAATATACAATTAATTTTGGTTCACTATTTAATTGTGAGTTTAAATTTTAAAACGTTGAATTTTATGTTTCCTTTTTTTAGAAAATTAACTTATTTATTATTTATTTTTTTGTTTTTATTTGCATCGTGCAAAACTCAAAAAGAGGCGAAAACTATAAAAAAAATTGGAACTTCGGGCAATTTTCAATCAGAAGATGAAGTGAAATTTAACTATTTTTATGTAGAAGGTGCTAAGCAAATGATGCTTAAAAATTTAGATGCTGCAAGAGCAATGTTTGAGACATGTTTGACCATAAAGCCTAAAAGTGCAGCCACTTTATATCATTTGTCAAAAGTTTACTGGCATAAAGATGCGCCAGAGCAAGCTATACTTTTGGCAAAGGCAGCAATTGAAGCAAATACAAAAAATATTTGGTATAAATTGTATTTGGTAGAATTGTACAATGCTACAAAAAAATATGAAGATGCTTCAAAAATACTTATAAATTTGATAAAAATTTATCCAGAAAAAGAGAATTTGTATTTTGAACTTTCTGAATTGTATCTTTCTCAAAATCAATTTTCTAATGCAATTAACACGCTTCAAGCACTTGAAAATAAATTTCAGGAGAGCAATGAAATATCGGAATATAAAATTCAAATATATTACCAACAACAAGATTACAAGTCTATTAGCGAAGAGCTTACACGATTGATACTTCGAAATCCGGAAAGTGTAAAATACCATGGTATGTTGGCTGAGGTTTATGCCAAGCTAGGTGAACTAAAAAAAGCTGAGGAAATTTATGAAAAACTTGATGTTTTAGCACCTGGGGAAGGGAAATCTCAAATTTCGGCAGCTTTTTTTTATTTGACTATACAAAACTACGAAAAGTCAATGTATTTTCAAAAGAAAGCATTTGCAAATAAAAGCGCAGGAATTGATGCTAAAGTTGAATTATTTTTGAAAGTGGTAGAACTTGAAAAACAGGTTTATTCGGAGCAATCCATTTTTGATTTATTGAATGTTTTGGTTGAAACTCACCCCGATGATTTGAAAGCTAAAATATTGTATTATAATTACTTATATCTAAAAGGTGATTATTCATTGGCTTATGAAGTGTTGTTAGAAATTTTGGAAACTAATAAATCTGATTTTGAACTTTGGGAGCAATTGTTTCAGATAGAGATTGAATTGGATAAATTTACCGAATTGAAGGCACATACCGATGAGGCTTTGACTTATTTTCCAAACCAGCCACTGATTTATTATTTTTCGGGTTTTGCTGAGCTTCAGAATCATAAGTACGAACAGGCTGTTGTGCAGCTCGAAAATTCATTGTCTGTTTTGGTGGATAATCAAAAGTTGGAGGAAGAGATTTTGGTTTTATTGGCGCAGGCATATTACAAAAATAAACAGGTAGAAAAAGCGTTTAAAACATTTGATAAGGTTTTAGTATTGAACCAATCAAATGCTTTGATATTAAATAATTATGCTTATTATTTGAGTTTAGAAAAAACTCAGCTTGGCAAAGCACTCGAAATGTCGAAAAAAGCAAATCAGTTGGTTTTGAATAACGCAAATTATTTAGATACAGAAGCTTGGATACTTTTTGAGCAGGCAAATTACACTGAATCGCTTGCTATTATGCAGCAAGCTCTTGAGTATGGTGGGCGAAATTCTCCCACTATTTTAGAGCATTATGGCGATATTCTTTGGAAATTGAATGATAAAGTAAAAGCTTTGGAACAGTGGAAATTAGCTAAGAAAATAGGTAATACATCGACAAAATTGGAACAAAAAATAATATCTGGTAATTATTTAGAATAAACGAAATGATAGTGTATAAATATTTGAGTGTAATTTTTTTTATTGTACTTTTTGGGGCTTGCAAAACGAAACAAGTTGTTGAAAAAGGAAATAATTCGGTTTCTAAAAATGAAAAATTAGCTGAAAAGTTAGTCGATTCATTAGTAAGTTCGGCATTGAAGTACAACGATTTGTATCTCAAATTTTCGGCATCGGTTAAAAGCGGAAAGCAAGATTTTTCGTCGGTTGGAACAGCTAGATTATTGAAAGATAGTGTGTTGCTTATTTCTGTAACTCCCATGTTGGGCATTGAATTGATGCGTGCACGCATTACAAAGTCAGAAATAATTGTACTAAATCGGCTCAACAAAACTTATTTTTTGCAAGATATGAAAGAAATAAATAAATTATTTGGTATTAACTTAACATTTTCGCATCTTGAGCGAATTATTACGAATCAAATTTTTACTTATTCGAGTGAAATATCTGTTCAAAAAGATTATAAATTTTTAGAATCGAATGAAAATGGAAGTTCTTTTTCAAAATTTGTTTTTTATGGAACTATTTCAGATACAATGCAATATACTCATTCACTTTGGATACGAAATGCCGAAAAAGTGTATAATTCATTTCAGGTAGATTTGCCAAAAACTAAAAAATCGCTTGTAGTTAATTATTCTAATTTTCAACAAATTTTTTCGGTCATGTTTCCTTATTTGATTAAAATTGAGACAATTGATAAACAGAATGTAACAAATTTGGAGTTGGAAATTCTTAAATTTGAGAAAGATAATAATTCTAATTTTGCATTTAGCATTCCCAAAAATTATAAAAAAATAAAAGCTTTAGGTTTTTAGCTATGAGATTAAAAAAAATTCATATTGGCTTATTTTTTATTTTATTGAGCAATTTTTCCTTTTCGCAAAACTCAGATACCTACAGAGCAAAGCGGGAAAAATTGTTTGATAGAATTAATTTTGCAGATGAATTATTGTCGGAAGCCGACAATTTTAAGAACAATGCTTTGGTTCGACTTAAAATTATTAAAAATAAAATATCGTATCGTAAGGCTGTTGTCGAAACTTTTAACAAAGAGATAAGTTACATTGACGGTAGAATAGAATCATTGAAACTAGAACAGTTAGAATTGGCTGATGAGTTGCGCGAAATTAAAAAAGAATATGAGCAATTAATTTATTATGCGTATAAAAATAAATCGGCATATCATAAGTTGATGTTCATATTGTCGGCAGAAACGTTTATGCAGGCATATAAACGTTTAAAATACCTTGAGCAATATACCAACTATCGGCGAAAGCAAGTTGAATCTATTGTGCTTAAAAATGCGCGTATAGAGAAGAACATTGCGGAGCTGGAGGAGCAAAAGGTGAAGAAGTTATCTTTGATTGATAATCGGCTTCGCGAGCAAGAATTTTTGGAAGCTGAAGAGCTGAAAGAGGAGCAAGTTATGGCATCGGCAGGGCAGGATTATGAAGCTTTAGAGGGGACTTTACTTACGGGGAAAAAATCGAGTAGTTTATTGGATTTCTCTATAAATCAAATTGTTACCGACTTAAATTCAGATGCAGCAACAGCTTTGGCAACGGCAGAATTGTCAGGTAAAGAAAGTGATAAAATTCTGACACGCAAGTTTAAGGAAAAACAGGGAAAACTTTCTAGCCCAGTTGAAAAAGGTTTGGTAGTTTATGCTTTTGGAGAGCACGAACATCCAAATTTTCCTAATTTGATAGTTCGCAACGATGGCATCGATATTCTTACCGTTAGCGGCTCGATAGTTCGAGCTATTTTTACCGGAAAAGTTATGAAAGTAATTGACATTCCGGGTCTGAATAAATCAGTTTTGGTAAAGCACGGTGATTATTATAGTTTGTATTCAAATTTGATAAATGTAAATGTTAGTGAAAATGAATTAGTTGGAGAAGGGCAGGAGATAGGCATAATTTTTACCGACAGATTCGAAGACAATTCGAGTATTTTAAAATTTCAACTTTGGGAGAAAAAAGAAAAATTAAACCCAGAAGAATGGCTTATTGAATTTTAATGTTTTTTTAATTGATTTGAGTTTTTTGTAAACTTGAATTTAATCGTTGAGCTATGAGCGAAAATAATATTATATACAATAAATTGGACAAATTTATATCCGATTATTATAAATTACAACTGTTGCGTGGTTTTATATTGACCTTCACATTTGTAGTTTTTCTTTTTTTGTTAGTTGTTTTGGGTGAATTTATTTTTAGTTTTTCATCAATAACTCGCACTATTTTATTCTATTTTTTGCTGAGTTTTTATTTGGTGTTGTTTTTTTACTTTATCCTTTTGCCCACGTCAAAAGTTTTTAAGTTGAGCAAGGTATTGTCGTATAAAGAAGCAGCTCAAATAATCTCTGGTAAATTTTTGGGCATCAACGATAAGCTTATTAATTTGTTGGAACTTATAGGCTTAGATGGCAAAACTCAGTACTCAAAGGCTCTCACACTTGCATCGATAGACCAGAAGACCAGTGAGCTTCAAAATTTTCAATTTACAGAGGCTTTAGACAAGAAAAAAAACTACGAATTTTTGAAATACCTTGGATTAGTTTTATTTGCATTTTTTATGGTTTTAATTTTTAAGCCACAAATCATAACTCAAAGTACACATCATATTTTGAATTACAAGCAAGAATTTGTTTATACACCAGAGCTTATTTTTGAAATTCAAAATTCAAATTTGAATATTGAAAAGGGAAAAAACTTTAAACTTGATGTGAAAGTAAGCGGAGATTTTTTACCTGCAAATTTAAAAATTAATTTTGGTGGAAATAGCTTTTTCATGGAAAAAGTTGAAGCTGATTTGTATTCTTACGAATTGAAGAATTTGAACAATTCGTTAGATGTATTTTTTACAACGGGCAAATATAATTCCAAAACATACAAATTGAATGTGTTGCCTACGCCAATTATTAACAATTTGAATATTTCCATTTTGCCTCCGAGTTATACTGGCGAAGAACCTAAAATATTCAATAACATTGGCGATTTGACTCTACTTTCGGGTAGTATTGTAAAATGGGAGATAGAAACAAATAGTGCCGATGCTTTGTTTTTTAATTTCTCTGATTCGTTATTAGTCAAAGCTGCTCATGCCGGCGATATTTTCAGTTACACCAAGCGGTTTGTTAAAAGTGCCGATTATTCTATTTCGGTGAAAAATAGTTTTTTTGAAAAATCAAATTTTCTAAAATTTTCGATAAAAGTAATACCGGATTTATTTCCTTCTATTTCGTTGGAAAAGCTCAACGATACTACCAATTATTCTATTGTACATTTTCGTGGAAATATTAACGATGACTATGGTTTTTCAGATTTGAAATTTAATTATGTAATCATAGAAAACGATAAAAAAGGAAAATTGAATTCGATAAAAGTAGATTTTAATAAAAATTTGAAGTCGCAGATGTATTATTTTTCATTCGATTTTAGTTCTTTAGATTTGAAACCAGAGCAAAATATTGAATTTTACTTTTCTATTTTTGATAATGACAAACCTAATGGATTTAAGGAAAGTAAAACGGTTTCTGAATTTTTTACAGTGCCTTCAAAGCAAGAATTAGATGCTTTTGAAAATGCAAAGAGCGATGAAATTAAATCGAAAACCGAAAAAAGTGCTGAATTAATCGACCAATTGCAAAAGGATATTGAAAAATTGAAAAAGAATTTGGTTGATGAAAAAACATCAAATTGGGAAAAAACCAAAATGTTGAACGACATTAATAAAAAAAATGAAGAGTTAAAAGATTTATTGAAACAAATTTCGGAAGAAAATAAAGCGAAAAATGAGTTTAAAAATTCATTTTCAGAGTCGCAAGAGGAGATGCTTCAGAAGCAAGAAGAGATACAAAAATTGCTGGAAGAATTAATGACCGATGAGTTGCGAGAGTTGATGGAGCAAATAAAACAACTCGAAAACGAGATGAATGATGACCAGATGAAAGAGCTTACCGAAAAATTGGACATGACTTATAAAGATTTGGAAGATCAATTGGATAGGAATTTGGAGCTTTTGAAGCGTTTTGAAGTAGAACAAAAAGTGGAAGAAGCTTCGCAAGAATTGGAGAAATTATCGGAAGAACAGAAAGAATTGTCGCAAAAAATGGACGACAAAAACATATCGAAGGAAGAAGCTTTGAAGCAGCAACAAGAAATGAAAGAGGACTTGAAGCGTATTGAAGAGAAATATGACAAGGCAAACGAGCTAAACCAAGATTTGAAAAAGAGTTTTAAGCTCGATGATTTGAAACAGGATTTTGAAAATATTAAGAATGAGATGCAAAATTCGGAGCAAAATTTAAGCGACGATAAAAAAAGTAAAGCCGGAAAATCGATGCAAAAGTCGTCGCAAGAAATGGAGCAACTTTCGCAAAAAATGCAGCAAATGATGCAGAGTAATACAATGGAGCAGTCGGGCGAAGACATGGAAAGCATGCGCTTGATGCTTAAAAATTTGGTTATTTTTTCAAAAGCACAAGAAGATTTGATGCAAAAATTCACAAAAGTTGCAAATCTTGACCCTAAATATGCTCAATATGTGAACGAACAGAACAAATTGAAAGATGATTTTGAGATTATAAAAGATTCATTGGTGGCTCTTTCTAAGCGTGTAATTCAAATAGACAAGGCTGTTTCGACTGAACTGAAAACAATTGATTATGAAATGGCTCAAACAATTTCGGCTTTAGAAGATTCGCGGCGGGCGGGTTATAAGAAACGTCAGCAAACAATAATGACGTCAGCAAATAATTTGGCATTGCTTATGTCGGAAATTATAGACTCCATGCAAGAGCAAATGAACAACTCATCGGGTAGTGGAAGCAGTAAAAATAAGTCGAAAAAACAGAAGCCTACTTTGGGCGAAATGCAAGATATGCAAGAAAGTTTGAAGCAAATGATGCAAAATTATCTTGAAAGTTTGAAACAAGGAAAAGGCGGAAAAAAACAAACCGAAGGCTTAGGTAAAATGCTAGCAAAGCAAGAAGTTATGAAAAAAATGCTTCAAGATATGAAAAATTCAGGCTCAACCGGAACAAAAACGCAGGAATATTTGAAAGAAATTGAAAAAATGATGAATGAAACTGAGAATGAATTGATAAACCGCAATGTAAATACAATGACCATTGAACGTCAGCAAAAAATTATGGATAAACTACTCGAAGCAGAGGAGAGCGAGCGTGAAAAAGATAAAGACAAAGAACGAAAATCGAATGAAGCGAAAGATCATAAAATTTCAACTCCTGAATATTTTAAGGATAATAAATACAATAAAAATTCCATAAAAGAAGATTTAGAATTAAATAATATTAAATTGTATCATTATTACAACGAATTGTATAAAAAATATATCAATACAATAGAAAATTAAGTTTAAGAAATTATATAATAATCATATTTTATATGAAAAAAGAGATAATATTTTTTTCGGAGCGTTCAAACATAAATATTGTAGAACAATTGGTTGATGAGCTTTCGGAAGAATTGCAAATTAGTCCGGAATTGTACGGAAATATTCTTGTTTGTGTAGTAGAAGCTGCCAGAAATGCTATAATTCATGGCAATCGGCTCGACCCGCATAAGCAAGTTTATATTGTAGTAGAAAATGATGGAAAGACAATCTCTTTTCATTTCCGCGACGAAGGTTCTGGATTTGATTTTGAAAATATTCCCGACCCAACGGCACCCGAAAATTTGGAAAAACCTTTTGGGCGTGGAATTTTTTTGATAAGGCATTTGGCTGATGCTACTGAGTTTTATAGAAGTGGAACAGAAATTAAATTCTCATTTCAATTAAATTAGCATATTTTGATAGAGTTTTTTCAAGAAGATACTTCGTTTGTTTTGCCCAACGAAGAAAAAGTTATTGATTGGATAACCGAAATCGTAGAGTTATATGGCAAAGAAGTAGCAGAGATTAATTTTTATTTCTGCTCAGATGATTATTTGCTCGCTATTAATCGAAGCGAATTGAATCATGATTATTATACCGATGTAATAACCTTTGATAATTGTATTGACAATTTGATTTTTGGCGATATTTATATTAGTATTGATAGGGTAGAGGAAAACGAACGTAATTTTTCTGATGGAAAATATCCTGAAATTTTACGTATTATTGCGCATGGAGTATTGCATTTGTTAGGGTATAAAGATAAAATGCCTAACGAGAAAGCAATAATGACCGAAAAAGAGAACCTTGCGCTCGGTTTTTTTTCTAAAATGTAGTTTTTAGTGGCAAGAGCAAGCTAAACGGCTTGCTTTAGTTTTTTATTTAGTTGTGTGAGTATATTTGTTTTTCAACTATATTCGAGAACGAGTTTTATAAAAAGATAAAAGTATCATGCAAGAATATGATGTAATTGTTGTTGGAGGCGGGCATGCCGGCTGTGAGGCTGCCGCCGCTGCTGCTAATTTAGGTTCAAAAACGTTGTTAATAACTATGGATATGACTAAATTTGCAAGCATGTCCTGCAATCCTGCTATTGGCGGAATTGCCAAGGGGCAAATTGTTAGAGAAATAGATGCTTTGGGTGGTTATACCGCTTTGGTTACCGATAAAAGTAGTATTCAGTTTCGTATGCTGAATAAATCGAAAGGACCGGCAATGTGGAGTCCTCGTTCGCAGTGCGATAGAGCTATTTTTTCGCAAGAATGGCGGCGTATGCTCGAAAATACAAAGAATTTAGACTTTTGGCAAGATACCGTAACTTCGGTATTTATCGAAAATAATGAAATTAAAGGGGTTAAAACGGCTTTGGGAGTTGGATTTTATTCAAAGGCTGTAGTTTTGACAAACGGAACATTTTTAAACGGACTTATGCACGTAGGGCGAAATCAGGTTAAGGGCGGACGAGCTTCTGAGCCTGCTTCTTATGGGCTGTCAGAGCAACTGCTGGAAGCCGGTTTTGTAGTTAAGCGTATGAAAACAGGGACACCTGTTCGTATTGATGGTCGTTCTATTGATTTTTCTAAAATGCAGGAACAAAAAGGCGACGACGAAATAGAAACATTTTCGTTTATGTCCGATGCAAGCAAGCATTTGCCTCAAAAAAGTTGCTATATTGTTTATACTTCTAGCAATGTGCATAATCAGTTGCGGTTAGGATTGAAAGATTCACCTTTGTTTAGTGGTACTATCAAAGGAGTTGGTCCAAGATATTGTCCAAGTATAGAAGATAAAATTGTAACTTTTGCAAATAAAGATAAGCATCAATTGTTTTTAGAGCCAGAGGGAGTTGAAACAAATGAGTTTTATTTGAATGGTTTTTCGTCTTCTTTGGCTCTGGATATTCAATTTACTGCTTTGCGTAAGATAGAAGGATTGGAGAATTGTAAGATTTTCAGACCAGGTTATGCTATCGAATACGATTATTTCGACCCAACGCAATTGCATCATTCTTTAGAAACAAAACAGGTGGCAAACTTGTTTTTTGCTGGACAAATAAACGGTACTACTGGCTATGAAGAGGCGGCTGCTCAAGGTTTGATGGCAGGAATAAATGCGCATCAAAAAATAAACAGAAAAGAGTCTTTTGTTTTACAACGAGATGAAGCGTATATTGGTGTTTTGATTGATGATTTGGTAACAAAAGGAGTAGATGAGCCTTATAGAATGTTTACTTCGCGTGCGGAGTATCGAATATTGCTGAGGCAAGATAATGCAGATGTAAGACTTACTCCTAAAGGCGTAGAGTTAGGTTTGGTAAAAGCAGATAGATTTGCTGTTTTTCAAAAAAAATGGAATTCAATTAATCGCTTAGTAGAATTTGCTAGCGAGTTTAGTATAAAGCCAGAGTTTATAAACGATTATTTGGTGTCGAAAGAAACATCTGAGTTAAGGCAAACTGTTAAATTGAAAACTATTTTGTTGCGCACGCAAGTTTCTTTTTTTGAATTACTTCAAGTTATTTCTCCTTTGCAGAAAGTAGTAGAAGAGCTAGAATTGCAAACAAAAGAGGTTTTTGATGCCGCTGATATTTTGATAAAATATGAGAGTTATATAGAAAGGGAGCGTTTGGTTGCTGATAAAATTAAGCGTTTGGAGCATATTTCTATTCGTGAGGATTTTGATTATACTAAGTTAGGTTCGCTTTCTACCGAAGCTACACAAAAGTTAGGTAGGATAAAGCCAAAAACAATTGGACAGGCTGCGCGTATTAGTGGCGTTTCGCCTTCTGATATTAATGTGTTATTGGTTTATTTGGGTAGGTAGTAGGTGTTGTATAAATAAATATAAGTATGTTCCACGTGGAACATATTTGTGTTTGTTTTGTTTTTGTATCTGTTTGTTTTGGAGGTTGTTATGTTTTTATTTTTATCTTTTGTTTTTGTTTGTTTTTATTGAGTGTTAATATTTTATAAGGTTGTTCCACGTGGAACATTTGTTTGATTGAGTTTTGGAGAGATTTTTTGAAAATAAGTTAAGTTCGCTTCCCGATTTGCCTGGGGTGTATTTGTTTTTCGATTCGGATAAACATATTTTGTATGTTGGAAAATCTAAGTCGTTGCGCAAGCGCGTGTCTTCGTATTTTGCTAAGACTGTTGATAGGAATAAAACGCGTGTACTTGTTAGTAAAATATGCGATTTGGATTTTATTGTGGTGGATACTGAAGAAGAAGCTCTGTTGTTGGAGAATAATTTAATTAAAGAATATCAGCCTCGTTATAATATTTTACTCAAAGATGATAAGACTTATCCTTGGATAGTTGTAAAAAATGAGAATTTCCCGCGTGTTTTTATGACAAGAGAATATGAAGAAGATGGTTCTGTTTATTTTGGACCTTATACTTCTGTTCGTATGGTTCGTACCTTGCTTGAGTTAGTTCGTAAATTGTATAAATTGAGAACCTGTCGTTTTGATTTGTCATTGAAGAATATAGAACAGTCAAAATTTAAGGTTTGTTTGGATTTTCATATAGGTAATTGTAAAGCTCCGTGTGTTGGCAAATATTTGTTGAACGCTTATAATTCGGATATTTCGGATATAAAGAAGATTTTGAAGGGAAATTTGAATGGTTTGCTCGAAGTTTTGTCTAAATCTATGTATGAACATGCAGCGGTTTTGGAGTTTGAAAAAGCAAATGAAGTAAAGGAGAAAATTGCTTTGTTGCAAACTTATCAAAACAAATCAACGGTAGTGAGCCAAACAATAAGCGATGTCGATGTTTTCACAGCAATAGAGGAAGAGGACTTTGTTTATGTGAATTTCATGCACTTGGTTCAAGGTTCCATCGTGCAGCTTACAAGTATAGAGGTTAAAAAGAAACTTGACGAAACAATGTCAGATGTTTTAGAATTGGTTATTTTGCATTTGCGCGAAAAATTCAAAAGTACGTCAAAAGAAATAATATTGAGCTTTTTGCCAGAATTTTCAATTCCTTCTGCTTTTTATACTGTACCACAAAGAGGAGATAAGTTAAAGTTGCTAGGTCTTTCGGAGAAAAATTTGCGTTATTTTATAGTAGAAAAGAAAAAACGAAGAGAAAATTTGAATCCGAAAAAGAATTCCGATAGAATTTTGAATACTTTAAAGCTCGATTTGAACTTGCAAGAATTGCCTGTGCGCATCGAATGTTTTGATAACTCGAATATACAAGGAACAAACCCTGTTGCGGCTTGTGTTGTTTTTGAAGATGCAAAGCCTAAGAAAAGTGAATATCGACATTTTAATATAAAAACAGTGGTAGGCGCAAATGATTTTGCATCGATGAAGGAGGTCGTTTTTAGAAGATATAAAAGAATGCTCGATGAAAATAAAACCTTGCCACAGCTTATTATTATTGATGGAGGTAAGGGGCAGTTGAGTTTTGCTTATGATGCACTTAAAGAATTAGCCTTAGAAGCCAAAATTCCAATTATAGGTATTGCAAAACGGTTGGAGGAGATTTATTTTCCATTTGATAGTGTGCCTTTGTATTTAGATAAAAATTCAGAAAGTCTTAAATTGATTCAAAAGTTAAGGAATGAGGCTCATCGTTTTGGGATTACTTTTCATCGAAATAAGCGTTCTGGACAGTTTCTTACTTCTGAATTGAATACAATAAAAGGAGTGGGAGAGAAGTCTATTCAGAAGTTGCTGCAGGTATTTAAAACTATTGAAAATATAAAAGCTGCCGATTTTGAAGCGTTATCGGCGCATGTAAATAAGAAACAAGCCGAAATAATTGTTAATTATTTTAAAGAAAGTTAGCTTCTTTATTAACCGTTGAGTTTTTTGTTTATGTTTTCGTCAGTTTCGTCTATCGGTAGGCTGAAGAAAAACGTAGAGCCTACGTTTTCTTTTGTAACATAATTTAGCTTTGAGTTGTATAAATTTAGCAACCCTTTTGCTATTGATAATCCTAATCCGCTTCCTTCATTTTCTCTTTTTAAGAAAACACTTCCTTTTGTGAAACTTTTGAATATTTCTTTTTGTGTTTTTTCTTTAATTCCGCAACCTGTATCTTTTACATAAAACTGAATTTTATTTTCTTCGTGTAGCCTTGCTCCTAAAATGATACTGCCTTTGCTTGTGAAATTTATTGCATTCGATACTAATATTGATAATATTTGTTTTATTCTAAATAAATCAGCATTTATTTTTAGCGCTTTTACACAGGTGGGCACAGATAGCGAAAAAGCTATATTTTTTGTTTTATCTTTAAGTATTTTGTTGTTATTCAATATATAAATTTCGTTGAGTAAATTACTAACCGAAATAAGCTCTGTTTTTATCACTATGCTATTTGTTTCGAGCTTAGAAATATCTATTATATCTTCAATTAGAGTTAAGAGTCTTTTTGCATTTTTATTTGCTATCGACGCAAATTTAATTACTTTCTCTGGTTGTAAATCAGGTATTTGGAGTAAATCAGTAAATCCAATAATCGAATTCATTGGCGTTTTTATTTCATGAGATAAGTTGGCTAGGAAAATAGTTTTTAGCGTTTCTGTCTCTTTCGTACTTTTTTTGATAATTTTTTTTATTTTTTTATTTGTTTTTGATAGTTTTTTTTTGAGTTTTGAATTTTTGATTTCTATTTTTTCTTGTTTTAAAATGTGCTCTATATTTTGAATAAAACTCAAATCAGAAATAATTTCGTCATTTTGGTCAAAATTAATACTTGAATTAGAATAGATTAGTAATTTTTTATTTTTTGAAAATGGAATAATGAATAAAACTTGAGGAGTTGTATGTACAAATGTTTTAGGAAATTTGATTAATTTAAAACTTTTGGTATCGGTATCTATCTTATTATGAATTAGAGCATTAATATAACTGTATTTTTCTAAATCTGCTTGGTTTTCTATATATAATTTGTTTTTATTCAGAACAGAAATAGTGAAATCTTTGTGTTTAAAATTGGCATTTAGTATGTTTTTAATAATTGATAAAGAAACATTACTTACTTCTAAAAATAAATTATTAGATATATTAATTTCTTTTTTCATTAAGTGGGTATCTATTAAAAAAACACAAAGATTTCTTTTCTATTTCTAGCCGTAGTATGCTAGATATGTGGCGAATAAAGCCATTATTACAGCTAATACTTTTAATAAAATTTTAATTTTCATTTTTTTTCTTTGTTTTATACAGTATAATAATTCGCCACAAATATATGTTTTTTTTTTATAATTATGAGCTAATCGTTAATTTTTTTTCGTTTTTTTTGAGAATTCCTTGTTTTTTTCTGTTATAGTTTATTTTAGCTTTTGCTACGAAGTAATATTTTTTGTACAAAAGAGTTATCTTTGTTATTATTTCCTTACTTTTGTGCAAAATTTAGTTTTCTTTCAGACACTATTTATGTAATTTATTGCTTTTTTTAGTTAAAGGTATTTGAAGTAAACTATTCGAAAAGCGTTTAATTTTCTTGTTATTTAATAGTATAGAATGTCGAAAATAATTACAAATATTGAGTTTTTTCCTCAAGATACGGTTCCTAAAGTACTGCATCGATCTACTAATATGTATCTTAAAAAGCAAGAATTGCCAATTATAGATACCGTTGATCATAAAAAAATTGATACACTGGGCTATTTTTTTCACAAACTTGTTGTTGTGAAGCCTTCGCCTGATACCATTTTATTTAATGCCGTTGCTGATGCTCCCGAATTTTATGTAGATAGTGTAATTTTATCGCAGCGCAAAGAGCTTACTACTCATTACGATGAGTTTAAATATTACATGAAAAATATTAATCACAAGCCAGAAACTCTTTTTTCTGAATCAAAAGATTGGATTTCATTGGTTTTGTTTGTTATTGCCATTTTTTTACTAATAATCAAACGCATCAAAAATAATTTTTTAAGCTTACTAACTCAGGTTGCTCTCAAATATAGAGAGTTTACTAAGAGCGTTAGTAGTACCAATGTGGCTGATATTAATGTAAGTAATTTGCTTTCACTTGTGTATATATTTTCATTATCACTGCTGATATATTTAATTTTCGAGTTCTTTCATTATTATTTTATATTCAAGACTTTTTACTTTTTTTTCTTTTTAGTAGCTTTTATTTTTCTGTTATTATTGTTAAAGCGAGTATTAATTTATCTAAGTGGCTTCTTTTTATCGCAAAAAGACCTATCTTTTAAGTATAATAAGAACATTCAGTTGTTTAATAACACACTTGGATTATTAATTATTCCGTTTATTTTAGCTATACCTTTTGTTGAAGAGATATATGTTAATTTTTTAATAACCAGTTCTATATCTTTGATTGTAGTTTTTTATTTTATCCGAATAATTAGGTCATTGAAAATTTTTATTGAATATAATGTTTCAATATTCTATATGATTTTGTATCTTTGCACCCTCGAAATATTACCTAATTTGCTAATGTATAAAATATTGGCAATAGTTTATAGCAGTTTAGTGTAATAGATAGTATTTGAAAGAAAATGCGTCTTTTGTGTTGTTTTGAAATTTTAAAATCCTTATCTACAACGAAAACAGGGTTTTTGTAAATTTGAAAAGTCATTAAATCTGATGTTTTCTTTCAAACACTAGATAGATAAAAAAAGTATTCATTAAATTAAATCTTGGCGGTTTGAAAATAAAAAGAATATTAGTTTCGCAGCCTAAGCCAGATACAGATAAGTCGCCTTATTTTGATTTGGCTGAAAAGAATAATGTAATTGTCGATTTTAGACCCTTTATTCATGTCGAACCCGTTTCGGCAAAAGAATTTAGGCAACAAAAAATCAATTTACTCGAGCATACTGCTGTAATTTTTACCAGCAAAACTGCAATAGATCATTTTTTTAGAATTGCAGAAAGTCTTCGATTAGTAATTCCAACTACGATGAAATACTTTTGTATTTCAGAAGCTGCAGCCCATTATTTGCAGAAATACATCGTTTACCGAAAACGAAAAATTTTTGTAAGTACTGGAAAATTTGATGATTTAGCCGATGAACTTGCTAAGCACAAAGGTGAGAATTTCTTTTTGCCTTTATCAGATCCGCACAAGCCGGAAATCCCGCGCAAGCTCAATAAAATGAAAATCAAATATTCGAAGGCTATACTTTACAAAACGGTAAGTAGCGACTTGTCCGACTTAAAAGATGTAAATTACGATATTCTCGTTTTTTACAGCCCTTCAGGAATTGCTTCTTTATTTCATAATTTTCCTGATTTTAAGCAAAACAATACACGCATTGCAACTTTTGGAAATTCGACACTTAAAGCCGTTAAAGATGCCGGTTTGTCAGTAGATATTAAAGCTCCTGCACCACAAGCTCCATCAATGACTATGGCTTTAGAAAATTTCATCAGAAAAGAGAATAAACTTTAATGTTTTTTATTTAGGGGTGCGTTTTATTTGAATAAAAGATATTGCTTTGATTAGCAATATCTTTTATTGCATTATATACAATTCTTATTTAGCAAAAATGTTCGATTCTACCCTATTTTTCATACAATACAAGGTATATTAAATTAATTGATAGTTTTAGCGAGTGCTTTTTTAACTTATTTAAAGCTCGTAATTTTTTTGTTTTTTCGTAATAAAATAGCAAATTGTTATTTTAATTTAGAAAAACTTGCATGAATTTACTTTTTTCAGAATTTAGGTTACTCGCAAGTTACGTTATCAATTTATTAGCAAAAGAAAATCATCGTTTCAATGAAATCAGGCTTTGGCATAGACAAACTAGAAAAGCTTAAACTTAAGCGCGAAATAACTTCTATTTTTAAGGAAGGGAAGCATTTGTATGCCGGAAATTTTCGGTTAATTTGGAATTTTGCTCTTTTTGAAATGCCTTACCCAGTGCGTTTTGGAGTAAGCGTGCCTAAACGAAATATTAAAAGTTCGGTTAAGCGTAACCTAATGAAACGCCGAATGCGTGAAGTTTATCGTTTAAATAAACATCTTTTTTTTAGCGAGTTAGAAAATCTAAACCTACAAATCATTGTGATGTTTGTTTTTAAGGGCGAAGCCCCCATTTCCCTGCCAAAGGTAGAAAGCGATTTTTTACTTGCTTTCCAAAAATTGACAAAGCGCATTAACGAAACTCCTAAACCCAAACTCCAAGTAAAGTAATACCCATTTTACAAACCAGCTAATCCGCAAGTTATGTTTATTTTAAAGTTTTTCTCTAAACTACTGAGTTTTATTTTAATTGCAATCATTCGGTTTTATCAGGTTGCTATTTCGCCATGGACACCTGCAACTTGCAGATATACACCTACTTGCTCTACTTATAGTATTCAGGCACTTCGTATGCATGGACCTATAAAAGGGTTTTATCTGTCGGTAAAGCGAATTCTTTCGTGCAACCCTTGGGGCGGACACGGACACGATCCTGTACCTGTCGAGTTTTCATTTCGCATAATCGAGCATACACATGAGCATACTCACGAAGATGAGCAGAAGTAAGAGTGAAACAGTTTTTTATAAATTTTGCTAAATTTTAGATTCCTTTTATTAACTTTACAATGACTATTTTATTTAGAATTTTTCATTTGCAGCCGAAGATTTTTTTCTTTTTTTGCATACCATTTTACAATTATTTGCGTTTTATTTTTAATTGTAAACATCTGTAAAATAGTTATTTTATATCAATTAATTAAATTATTACTATCGATAATTCTTTTTTTAACAAACTAAATTTATGATGATGAAATTAGCTAAAAAACGTTGGCTTTATTTGAGCTTTATAGTTGCATTTTTATTTTTGAGTCTTTCTGCATTTCATTTTTATGACGATGACGATGATTTTGAAATATCAAAAAATCTCGAAATATACTATACACTTATTCGCGAATTGAATATTTATTATGTGGATAAGCCTGATGTGGGAAAACTTATCACCGAAAATATTAATAATCTGCTCAAAGGGCTTGATCCTTATACTGTTTATATTCCCGAAACTCGAATTGAAGATTACAAAGTAATGTCAACTGGCGAGTACGGAGGAATTGGTGCATTGATAAGCATTCGTCAAGAAAAAGTGCTTGTTACTGGGTTGTACCAAAATTCGCCAGCTAGCGAAGTTGGTTTGCAAGTTGGCGATGAAATTTTAGAAATTTCGGGCAAAAAAATGCAAAAAATAACAATGGACGAAATTGGCGATTTGCTCAAAGGTGCAGCCAATACTGCACTTACACTCAAAGTGAGGCGTTTCAAAAATCCTGAAATTAAAACCTTTACACTGAGCCGCAAAGACATTAAAATTAAAAATGTGCCCTACTTTGATATGCTTGACGACAAGATTGGATATATTAAACTTACAGGTTTTACTTACGATGCTGCCCAAGAGGTCAATTCTGCTTTTGTAAAGCTTAAAGAGCAAGGAATGAAACATTTAGTTTTCGATTTGCGCGACAATCCGGGAGGATTACTTATTGAAGCGGTAAAAATTGTTAATTTATTTGTGAAAAAAAACGAGCTAGTTGTTAAAATTTTGGGCAGAGTAGAGCAAGGCAATTATAGTTTTAAAACAACCGATGAACCCATTGATACACTGATAAATGTGGTTGTATTGGTCAATAGTATGTCTGCTTCGGCTTCTGAAATTGTATCAGGAGCTTTGCAAGATTTAGATAGAGCCGTTATTTTGGGCGAGAAAACTTTTGGTAAAGGTTTAGTGCAAACTACGCGCCCTTTGATTTATAACGCGCAGCTTAAGCTAACTACCGCAAAATATTACATTCCTAGTGGTAGGTGCATTCAGGCGCTCGACTATGCGCATCGCAACCCCGATGGCAGCGTAGGTAATATCCCCGATTCGCTCATAAGCACCTTCAAAACCCGCAAGGGCAGGCTTGTGTACGATGGAGGCGGAGTTAGCCCCGATGTAAAAGTGCCTAGCGAAAAGGAAAGCACACTTGTTGACCAATTACTAGAGCAGTATGTTTTATTTGACTTTGTAACCGCTTTTGTTTATGACAACAAGCCCACTTACGCTAATGTCGCTTCTATCGAGAATCAAACAAATTTGTTTGACGAATTTGTTCAATATGCTTTGAAACAAGGATTTAAGTATAAAACTAAGCGCGAGGAGCAATTAAGTAAACTCATAGAAATTGCAAAAGAAGAAAAGACATACAGCGATATAGAAAACGAAATAATCAGTTTGCAGCGAAAGCTCGAACATAATCTTGATAGAGATTTGCACAAATTTGAAAAAGAAATTACCATACTTTTGCAAATCGACTTGGCTTCGCGTTTCTTTTATCAAGAAGGTGAAATCCAACAAATGCTTCGATACGATTCGCAGTTGAGCCAAGCCGTTGGACTTGTGGTTAATCAGCAGAAAATGAATGAAATACTCAATTAGTTTTGTTGCAACAGTGGCTGGCGAAAAATATTTAAGATTATTTCGTTAGCCACTTTCAAACATTTTTTTTTCAATTTTTTTCATCATTTAATTTGTTTTCGAGCATACTTTTTTTTGCCTAATTTTCAGATTACACGCCGCTTAACTTTTACTTTTCTTTTTTTTAGAAGTTCTACCAACAAATTTAAATTATAGTTTAACGCGCCTTTTTAATCAGAATACCTCCATTTCCGATTTTATGTAGTCGCTTTTTTTAGCTATTTTTTGTGTCTTTTTCTCTTTATATTAGGACTTGCCAACTTTTTATCAAAAGATTTTTTATTTTTTTTTATACCTATTTACTTTCCATGTTTAAAAAAAGTGAATTTAATGCCCCCTTTCGCCAAACAAAAATTATCTTAAAGTATAAATTTACTCATTTTCATAAAATATCATTCAAATAGGAAGTTAGGTATCTATGCTAATTTTTTTGTGTGAAAAAAGGCAAAATATTAAAAAAATAGTAGAATTTATGAATTTGAGTTAAATTCATAAATAATTTTCGCACTCTATTTTTTCATTTTTAGAAAATATTTTTACGCTTATTTTGATTTTGAGCAAGCCTAAATGTTTGGAATTTAAAATAATTTTGATAGAATTTATCTCTTTTCCTATTTTTAATATCCGCATTTTTAATTGAATTTTATTTAATTAAAGTATCATAAATTGTATTAAATCAAAACTTTAAATTTTTTAATAAAGTAATACTTTAAATCAATAATAAGTATTTCAATAAAAATGGCTATTCCTACTTAAAGTATTTGTTTTTTTAATTTCGTTTTTACTAAATTTGTTTTATAATTAAGATTTAAATAATTCAATTTAAATATATGAAAAATAGGATATTAATACTAGGTCTTTTGGTTTTAGCTTTGGCTATTGTAAAACTATTTTTTCACAACGTTGAAAAGCCTATTGTTAACTATACAGTCAACAACACTTTTCCTGTTGTTTCTGGCGATACGTTAAGCATCGATTTTTATTTTGAGTCGGAACATAACTTAACTTTTTTTTCATCGAAGGTTAGTTTAGGCGTGGAGATTTTAAACGAGGTAGTTGAATTTGGGAAAGGAAATAAAGCAGGAAATTTGAATTACTCTTTTGTGATTCCGCAAAATTGTAGAAACGAAAATATGATGAACTTGCAATTTGAAATATCGAGCGAATTTGGTTCCGATGATGTTTATATTTCGGTGCCTGTTTACAATCCGCCTTACATGGTAAGAATGGAATTAGACCAAGTAGATAATTTTGCCGAGGTTTCTGTTAAATCTTTTTTTAGCAGCAAAAACCTAATTATCGAAAATGATTTACTTGCCGAGCTTGACGAAACTTCTGGCTTTTCGGAATTTAAAGTTTACGAACTGCAAAATTTTAATTTAAACGATTATTTATACAAAGGTTCTCAAGGTACAAGTGTTGATAATTTTATTATCTCTAATTTGCTCGAAACTTCAAAAAAATTGGTTCGCGATGAAAAAAACTTAGCCACAGCAAGTCTATTTTCTATTTCGGAGTTGAATAGCGAAAGCCAAAACACAAAAGATGTTCGCAAGCCGATATTGAATGTTCACAAGAAATCTTCTATATCTAAAATTGCAACAAAAAAGGCAGTTACTTCAAATTCTGAAAATTCTAAGGCAAACAATTCGAGCCTAGAAAAAAAGAATACCATTCCTGTTGCAAACATTAACCAGAAGCTTGAGACTACTGATTCAGACGAAATTGCAGCCAACTTATCGCTTATTGTAGCACACAAGGCGGAATTAATTTTGAGCAACCAGCCTGAAATAGACTCCAATGCAATTATTCATGCAAATAGGATTGAATTTATTGAAAATAAGCGATTAAATGACATTAAAATCGAGATTCAATTAGGACTTTCTGATATGAAAATGGAAGAGAATTACTTTTTAGACTCTAAGATAAAATAGATTTTGTTGTAATCAATATATTAATAAGTGTTTTTTTCTACAAAAAAATTAAAAAAACATACTCCAATGATAAAAGTAGGTAATCATATAATTTATCAATTTAATGTTATGAAACTTCTAAACTTGAAAGGAACAGCCGATACTCCTTCTGTGATTCTCGACCCGCAAAAGCATGAATTGAAATTTTTAGGCAGATCGCTGCCTGAAGATTCGGCGGCGTTTTACAACCCCATTTTGGAGTGGCTAGATAGTTATGCTATTGACAATGAAGAAGATACTGTGGCTGTTTTTAAGCTCGATTATTTTAGTACTTCTAGTTCTAAAATGTTACTTTCTATTTTGTATAAACTCGAATCGATGAGTTTTTCAGGTACAAATGTGAAGGTACGTTGGTATTATCCTGAAGAAGATGATGATATTGAAGAGGCTGGCGCTGTTTATTCTGAATTGGTGGAGCTGCCTTTTGAACATTTAAGTTATTCATTAGATTAATTATTTAATTAACATATTTTAAATATCTTATTTTAAAGGTAATATAAAATTTAATAATCTCTAAAAATGGAAAAAAATATGACAAATAACCTGTTTGCTATAACTTTTTTGGCACAAGAATCCAGTAATAACAATCAAAATATAGAAGCTATGAGATACGTAGAAAATTTAAGTATTGAGAAAAAAAATACGCTATTTGAATTGATGCGCACTAGTAAAAGTTACAAAGTTCGCAAAAGAGCGCATGCCATATTATTAAGTTCTAAAAAATATAAAATCGACCAGTTGGCAAGTATTTTCGATGTAGATCGTGATACAATAGCCGATTGGCTTGGGAGGTGGGAAAAAGATGGAGTACTTGGCTTACAAGATGCTACACGTCCTGGCAGACCGGCTTCCAAAGATGTGAGAGTAGAAGATTTTGATTAATTTTTTATTTTTTTATTTTATTTAATCAAGTTTTTTTTTATGTTTGCACTTTGATATTTTTCAGAAGAGTCGAATTTAAAAAAAAATGTTATAGACTATGAAATATGTAAAATTATTAAAAGTTGCTGACCGTGAAGCATTGGATAACTTAATGCGCACAAGTAGTAATTTTAAAGTGAGATGTAGGGCACATTGTATTATTTTGAGCGCTAAAAAATACAGAATTGAAGACCTAGCTAATATCTTTGATGTTGATAGAGACACAGTTAGCGGTTGGGTTACAAAATGGGAAGAGCTTGGAGTTGGTGGCTTACATGACGCAGCTCGTACAGGCAGACCTCGAAAAGCGAAGACTGACGACGAAGCAAGTGATGAATAGATTTTCGTCATACAATGGACAGTTGAGCTCAAAAAAAGAAGCTTAATTGTCCATTTTTTTTTATTTATCTTATTGATTTTTAGAGTATTCTTTTGAAAAAATACTTCAAAAATTGAAGTTTTTGTGTGCCTTAAAGTTTAAGAGTATTATTCTGTCCAAAAATAACTTCCATCGTCTAAAAGTTCTTTTTTCCAAATAGGAATTCGAGCTTTTATTAGATTTACACTTTCTTCGAGAGCTTTGAAGGCTTCGACTCTGTGCCCTGCACTAACTAGCACAAAAAGAGAGTTTTCGCCTGCTTTTACAACTCCTACGCTGTGTTTTATGCTTATTTTTTGAACATCTTTGTACTTTTCATAAATTTCCGAAATTATGCTTTTCATTTCATTTTCTACCATTTCTGGATAAGCCGAGTAGTTAATTTCTACCACTTTTTTGTCGTTTACCACATCGTTGCGTACTGCGCCCAAAAAAAATGCGTGCCCACCTGTTGTTTTATTTTCGGAATGTATCGAAGTTATTGCATTAACAAGTTCGTTTCCTATTGCGCCTTGGCACAAAAAAATATTTTCCATTTATCTATTTTTTTTTGTTTATTATTTTAAAAAAAAGGTTTTTCTCTGATTTAAGGAATGAACCAAAATTAATTGTATATTTAATTTGCAAAGTGCTTAAAAATAAGCAAATAGCAAAGCATTTGTTCAAAAATTTAATAGCACTAGTGCTTAATTTATTTCTAAAAAAGAATCAACCGCCTGCAAAAGGAGGCAAAAGTGCTATTTCGTCTTTATGTTGAAATAAAAAATCGCCTTTTTCAATCTTTTTATTTACCGAAATTTGAAAATTGTGAGTGGCTAGTTTTGGAAATTGGGCAAATAATTTTTGTTTCAATTCCCAAATAGAGTAAATATTTTCCATTTCCATTGCATCGGTTTCAACTGCATCAGTCAAAATTCCGAAAAAAAGTATTTTTATTTTCATCTATTTATTGTTGGATTATTGTTATTTTGTTTGAAAAAACGCTCTGCACTTTGCAAATCGCTTATTGTATTTATGTTCGTAAATAGTTTTTCGTTGTAAATTTTTTGATTTTCAGTTATCTCCACAAATGTTTGCCCTATTGTTTTTTCTACTTTGGGTGGCGAAAATAAATTATTTTTAATCGCATTTTCAAAATCTTGTGCCGTTTCTTTGCGAAACATTCCTATTATTGGTTCACTAATTCCCAAATGAGTGGGCGTTACAATTTTTTGATTTTCAGCATTTTCGAGCAAATAAAGAAACATTGCTTGGCTCACAAAAGGCGTATCGCAACTGGTTATGAAGTTTATTTCGTTGCTTGATGCTTGCAAGCCAGCTTGAATTCCTGCAATAGGTCCAATATGCAAATAGTTGTCTTTCTGCTTTTTAGCATTTAAAAATGAATATGCTTCCGGCTCATTGGTACTGATAATGATTTCGTTGCAAAATTCCGAAAACATTTCAAATACATAGTCAATCACACGCTTGCCGTTCAATAGCAGAAGTGCTTTATTTTGCCCCATTCTGCTACTGTTGCCGCCCGCAAGTATAATTCCGGTATAATTCATTTCTTTATGAATTGTTAAATAGTTAAATAGTTTTTTTATAAAAAAATATACTAATTATTTATTTTTCATTTTTAATTCTTAATTCTTAATTCTTAATGTGCTTCTAACCAGTTGTTTCCTGTTCCTAAATCGATAGTGAGAGGCACCGAAATTTGCACCGCATTTTCCATCTCGTGCTTTACAATTTCTTTTACCGTTTCCAATTCTGTTTTAAGAACATCAAAAACCAATTCGTCATGCACTTGCAAAATTAGTTTTGAGGCTAAATTGAGCTGTTCAAATTTTTGTTGAATCTGAATCATTGCCATTTTGATAATGTCGGCAGCCGAGCCTTGAATGGGCGCATTAATGGCATTTCGCTCGGCAAGCCCTCGCACAATGTGGTTGCGCGAATTTATGTCGCTCAAATAGCGTCTTCTGCCCGAAATGGTTTCCACAAATTCTTTTTCGCGGGCAAGCGCAATTTGTTTGTCCATGTAGTTTTTAATTTCGGGGTAAGTAGCCATGTAGTTGTCGATAATTTCTTTGGCTAGCCCGCGCTTGATGCCCAAATTTTCGGAAAGACCGAATGATGAAATACCATAAATAATTCCAAAGTTAGCCGATTTTGCTTGCGAGCGCATTTCTTTGCTTACTTCGCTTAAGGGGACATTGAATATTTTTGACGCTGTATCTTTGTGAATATCTGCATTTTCCGAAAAAGCTTTTATCATATTTTCCTCTTTGCTAATGTGTGCAATAATTCGCAATTCTATTTGCGAATAGTCGGCTGCAAGTAAAATATGGTCGCTGCTTCCGGCAACAAAAGCCTTGCGTATTTGTCTGCCTTTTTGGGTACGAATGGGTATATTTTGCAAATTTGGATTGGTCGAACTCAATCGCCCTGTTGCTACACTCGCTTGGTTGAAATGCGTGTGAAGTTTTCCCGTTTGCGGGTGAATTAATTTTGGCAAACTTTCCAAATACGTGCTTTTCAATTTTGCAAGCGACCTGTATTCAAGTATATAGCTTATAATTTCGTGTTTGTCTATTAATTTTGACAAATCTTTTTCGCTAGTGGAATATTGCTCTGTTTTTGTTTTTTTTGCATCGCTCGAAATTTGCATTTTGTCGAATAGAATTTCGCCTAACTGCTTGGGCGATGCAATGTTAAACTCTTGTCCTGCAAGTTCAAATATTTTGGTTTCAATGCCTTTTAGTTCCAAGCTTAGCTCTTCGTTTTGTTTTTCCAAAACGAGTGTGTCTAGTTTCACTCCATTTAATTCCATTTTTGCAAGTACCTTTATTAGAGGCATTTCAATGTTCTTAGCTAAAGGAATCATTTGAACTTTTTCTAGTTCTGTGAGCAACAATTCTTTGAGTTGTAGCGAAAAATCGACTAATTCGCACGAAAAATCTTTGAGCTGTTCAGTGGCAATTTGTCGCATGTCGCCAAGTTCTGCCGCTTTTTTCCCTACCAAGTTTTCGAGCGAAAAAGCTTCGTAGCTTAAATAATTGCGTGTTAAATTTTCAAAATTGTGATTTTGGTCTGGATATAAAACGTAGTGAGCCAGTTCGTTATCAAAAACTTCGCCTTTTAGTTCGATGTTGTAATTGGCTAGAATTTTGATTTGGTTTTTTAAGCCATGTCCCACTTTTCCAATGTTTTGATTTTCAAAAAATGGTTTTAGTTGAGTTAAAAATACTTCTTGTTCTTGAATATTTTCACTTAAAGGGATAAAGTACGCAACACTTTTGCTAACTGCAAACGAAATGCCAGCGAGTTTTGCATTTACAAAATCGCAGCTACTCGCAATTAGCTGAAATGCAAATTCTGAATTTACTTCGAGTGTTTTTAATAATTGCTTTAATTGAATTGAGTTAGTAATCGAAATATAAGAATGTTCGCTTATTTTTATATTTTTGAACGAGCTAACAAAATCTGATTCTGATTTTAGTTCTAAACTTGTTTGTTGGTCAAATAAATTTCCTTGACTTTGTTTATTTTTCTCAATCGAGCTGAAAATTCTTTTCGAGAGCGAATTAAATTCCAACTCTTCAAATAATTTTTCCAAAGCTGTTTTGTTGGGCTCTGTATATCTAAGTTCTTCTTCGTCGAATTGTAAAGGCACATCTATTACTATTGTAGCTAGCTTTTTAGAGAGCATTACTTGTTCTTTAAATTTAAGTAAATTTTCTTTTTGCTTGCCTTTTAGTTTTCCAATATTTTGATAAATACCTTCAATGCTTTTGTATTGAGCAATAAGCTGCTGCGATGTTTTTTCGCCAATGCCAGGCGCACCCGGAATGTTGTCGCTGGCATCACCCCAAAGCCCAAGAATATCAATGACTTGCATTGGATTTTCTATGCCAAATTTTTCTTTCACTTCTGCTACTCCCATAATATCAATGTCGTTGCCTTTGTGGCGTGGCTTGTACAGAAAAATGCCTTCTTCCACTAGTTGGCAATAATCTTTGTCGGGAGTCATCATGTAGCTTACAAAGCCTTGCGATTTTGCAATTTTTGCAAGCGTTCCTATCACATCATCGGCTTCGTATTTGTCTATTTCATAGCGTTTTATATTAAAACCGTCGATGATATTTTTAATCAATGGAATCGACAATTTTATATCTTCTGGCGTTGGAGGTCGCTGCGCTTTGTATTGAGGAAAAATATCGTTTCTAAATGTTAAATCTTTGGGGTCGAAGGCAATAGCTATGTGAGTCGGTTTCTCTTTCACCAAAATTTCGTGCAGCGTGTTGGTAAAGCCAAAAATTGCCGAAGTATTTAAGCCTTTCGAGTTGATGCGTGGATTGTTTATGAAAGCGTAATACGACCTATAAATCAGCGCGTAAGCATCAAGTAGAAACAATTTTTTTTCCATAGTATTCTAAATTTTGTATTTGTATTTTATTGAAAAGCATTGTTTTTTTGAGTGAACTCTATAAATTTTTTTCGATTTTTTTTTAAAATTATAGAATCCACTTGATTTATTCGTTGTCTTGGGCAAACCATTCGGCATACGAAGTGGCAGTTTCGTGCAATTTTATGCTTACTAAATTTATATTTTTAGGAAGTTGCTTTTTTATTTTCTCAGCAAAATCGGCAACCATATTTTCGCAAGTTGGTTGATAGTCGCAGATGATATGTCGGTCGAAAAGCGAGTTCAAATTTTTAAGTTTTTCAATATTTTCTGCCGAGTTGACAACATAAGCGTGGTCGAAAACATCGACAATTTGGCTTTTTACTATTTTTTTTAAGTCGCCAAAATCCATTACCATTCCATTTTTTGGATTTTGCGTATCGTTAATAGGCTCACCACGAACGGTTACGAAAAGTTTGTACGAGTGCCCGTGTATGTTTTTGCACAACCCATCGTAGCCAAGGAGCGAGTGCGCGGTTTCAAAGCCAAATTCTTTAGTTAATCTAATTTTCGCCATTTTATTTTAGTCTTTTTCTTTTCTGTTTAAACAATTAAACAAAAATAGAATATTTTTTTTGAATCTAAAAAAAAAAGCCAACGACAGAAATGTCATTGGCTTTTTGTGGCTATTAATTATGCTAATTATATTAATTTTGCCCAGAAGCTAACGTGTTATTAGTTGCAGTCTGTACATTTTGATAAGCACTCTACAATATTTTGAAGGTTTTGGCTTTTTAGCGAATAGAACGTGTTTTTGCCTTCCCTTTTTGAGCAAAGCACACCTTTATCTTTTAGTATTCCTAAATGATGCGAAGTTGTTGATTGTTCTATATTTAGTAATTCGTGAATTTCTGTAACCGAAAGTTTCTTGCCGTCTTCGAGCAAGCCCAAAATAGCCATGCGCATTGGGTGTGCTATTGCTTTCAACATGTTGGCAGCAAGTTCTAACTGCTCTGTTTGTAACTCAGTTATTTTCATTTTCTCTTGTATCATGTTAAGTATTTTAATAATTTTTACAAATGTAGATATATTCACAATTTAATTCAATGATTTTTATCATATAAATTCAAATTTCTATATGTTTCGATATGTTTATAGTATTTTTAATTTTTTTTATGAAAAAAAATGTTAATTGCTGATATTACTTGTTTTAAAAGTTTCAATAAAAAGTTTTTTTCAAAAAAATGTTGGGCTCTTTTTATTTCGATAAATAATGTATCTTTGATAAATTATTTGCTGAAAAAATAACCATTTGTTCTTTTTGAATATTTATTTTAGAGAAATTATATTTTTTGTTATTTTTGAAGAAATTTTTACTTTAGAATGAATAATTTTATTTTAACTAAATTGTAGTTGATATTTTCTATTTATTTGATTTTTAATTGAAAAAGAAGTTTATATTTTGAATTTGAAATTTCATGTCGCTATTAGATAAAATACAAAAACCAATTGAATCGGAAATGAAAAGTTTTGTTCCTTATTTTAAGGAATCGATGAAGAGTAAAGTTCCGCTTTTGAGTATAATAACTAATTATATATTAAGAGGTAAAGGAAAACAAATGCGTCCTATGTTTGTTTTTCTTTCGGCTAAATTGTGTGGAGAAATTACAAAATCGACTTATAATGCCGCAGTGATGATTGAAATGCTTCATACCGCAACACTTATTCACGACGATGTGGTTGATAATTCTGACGAAAGGCGTGGATTTTTCTCAGTCAAAGCACTTTGGCGTTCTAAAATAGCCGTTTTGGTTGGTGATTATATGCTCGGAAAAGGAATGCTTTTGGCTGTTGAAAATGAGGAGTATAGCTTGCTGAAAATTATTTCAAATGCAGTGCGCGAAATGAGCGAAGGCGAACTTTTGCAAATAGAAAAGGCAAGGCGTTTGGATATCGACGAATCGATTTATTTTGAAATCATTAGAAAAAAAACGGCTGTTTTGATTGCTTCATGTACCGAAATTGGAGCAAAATCGGTAAATGCTAGTAATGAGCAGGTTGAGAAAATGCGTCTTTTTGGCGAATACGTAGGCATTGCTTTTCAAATTAGAGACGATATTTTTGATTATCAAAAAACTAACGTGATAGGAAAGCCAACCGGAAATGATATTCAGGAGAAAAAAATGACTTTACCTATTATTTATGCCATAAACAATGCACCTTTGTCAGAAAAGAGGCAAGTTTTGAGAGCTATAAATAATTATAAAAAAGATTCCAAAACGGTTGAAAATATCATTAAATTTGTAGTAGAAAAAGGTGGAATTGATTATGCTCAAAAAGTGATGCTTGCTTATCATGCAAAAGCGATGGATATTTTAGCTACTTTTGCCGATTCGCAAGCAAAAACATCATTGGTCGAATTGCTAAATTATACGGTAAGCCGCAAAAAATAAGATAGTTAACTTATATTTTTGTACGATTGTTTTTTCTTTGCACATAGTTCTAGGCAATGTGCATAGTGTAGCGTGTCAGCTATTTTTTCTGTTTCGCCAATCATTTTGAGGGCAGCCTCTAGTTTTCCTTTTTTCTCTAAATATTCTATTGACGCGCCGTTGAACTTTATTTTCCAAAATAATTTATGACCTTCCAAAAATTTAGTTGAATCGATATTGTCCAATAATTCAAAGGCTTCATCTATTTTATTGCGATTCAAATACAATTTAGCCTTGTAAATATTCATAAAATTATTAAGGTATTTGTTTTTTTTGAAGAAGCTTGCATCGTTTAGTTTTTCTTGTTCAAAAAATTCTTGCATTAAATCGAAATTTTGAGTAGTTTCGAGTACTTCTAAAAACATAAAATAAGTAAAATTACGCTCAAATTTGGTCGAAAAATTATCAAAACTATTGAAAGCCGTGTACATTTTTATTATCGAGTCCAAATCGGCATGTTGCTTGGCTTTGGAGGTGTAAAGGTTTAAGCATGCAAGATAAATAATTTGGTAAATTTTATTTTCGCTTTCATTTTGTCTATTTTCGAGTATTTTAAGCAGTTCGATTGTTTCTTCCAAGGTATTTGACAGGTAGTGTTTCCAGAAAATGAGCACTTTGCTGAAAAAAATGTCGTTTTTGTTCACGTCTGTTTTCAAAAAAAAGTCGAGCGCATCTGCAAAATAGATAACAATGTAGTCAAAATCGATAAAATTTCGGAAATATAGGTCGCTTGCATACGGGTCGTTGGCATAAAATTCAATCAATTGTTGCCTTAATTGGATATTTTTTCTCAGTTCGATGCCTACAGTGTTAATTAAATTCTGAATTTTTTTGTCCTCCAGCTTTCGAGGGTCGCCCTTTATGAAATGCTCGTTTATTAGTGGGTAAATGTTTTTGAATATTTCAGTGTGATTTTTTTTCGATGCTATTTTTATGAGCCAAATGAGCAGGCTTATTTTCATAACTTCATTTTCGTGGTAAAAATTCAATACAATTTCCAACGTTTCGATTGTTAAACCGTATTTTCTGAGCCACGAATTGACAATAACAAATCTATAAATTATTGTATTTGAGAAATTTACTTGCGTCGATACTTCAAAATAATCGGTTACCGAAATTTGTTCGTTTATAAAATCCAAATCCAGCAGTTTATTGTAAGCTTGTTCTTCTTTTATCGAAAGCGTCAATTTTTTTTTGTTTACGTTGGTTTTTATTTTACCAAATTGAGTGGCTTCTAATATTTTTTCGATAATTGAAAGTTTTTCTTGTGCATTTATACCGCTAAAAATTTCTTGTGTTATGTAATAATTTAGTAAGTCGAGTTCGTCGAAAATTTTATTGTTTTGCGATACATAATTCAGATAAATGTTCAAAAAATATGGTATCGAAATAATTTCAAGTAATTTGCTATTACTCAGTATATAACTGTAATTTATCTTTTTATTTTCGGTTCGTATGAAGTTGATAATTTCGTTGCGCGACAGTACCGGAATATTTATTTTAGGATTTTCGCTAGGGCTGAAATCAAAATCGAACCATTTGTTTTTAATATAATCGGATTGGCTAAATTCTCTTTCAAAAATATTCCAACTGCTCGATTTGCAGGTAACAATAATTTTTATGTTAATTTCGGAAAGTTTCCCTATCAAAATGCTGTAAATACTGCGTAGTATTCGGGGGAAAATTTTTTCATTTTTGTAAATTCGACAGATACGGTCGAAAAAAATAACTAGGCGTTTGCCTTTCATTAGCTCTATGAACCTATTTTCTATTTCAACTTTCGATTCTTCTTCTAATATAGGACCTAGCAATTTGTAAATATCGTAGTTTACATCTTCGACCATGTTTACTGTCGAAAAATTGATAAAAAGCAGTAAATCGTCAGGATACAGCGCATTTTCTGCTATAAAAAAATGCTCTGCCAGGCTGATTAAAATTTCCGTTTTTCCGTGCCCGTCGTGTGCAATAAAACTGGTTATTTTTTTATCGCTGTTGAGAAAATTTTGGGTTTTGTTTAGTGCAAATTCTCTTTTTGATATTTTTAGGAAGAATGAAGGAGTTTGTTTTTTCAAAAAAAGAATGTTCGCTTTTGATATATTTCTAAATTTTTCGTGTATTTTTTTAAAAACATCGTTGGTATTTCTATTTTCTTTGTTTTTGCAGAAATCGTCCCAATCGGTGTAGCCGCAAAGTGCCGAAAGAGTATCAAGTGTGTAAGTTGATGGATTAAATTTTCGATTTATTATACCCCAAAAACGTTTTAATGTGCTAGAACTGACTGTATTACTTGTTTTTTCGAAAATATATTCTGATAGGCTATCACAGTTTTTTGCATACTTAATTTTATAGCCGACAAGCTCTTCGACTACATTTTTTAATTCATTTATATTGTCTATTTCCACCGCTTTCACTGTTGTGCTATCTTTTTGCAAAATAAAATAGTACTTGTTTGCTTAAATTATTGCATTGCTACAATAAGTTGGAATTCAATTGGTTTAAAAAAACTTTTACTCTTTAGAAACGAATACTGGCATCTACACTTTTACTACAATTTTATAAATATATCAATTATTAAATCAGTTTTTAAATTTACCAAATATACATATAAAACTTAAATTAATAACTAAGTTTTCGAAAAAAACATTTTTTTTCTTTTCTTTTTTTCTCCTTGCATCTAATTTTTTTTTTTTCGTGCTAGTATATTTTGTTTTTGCTCTGATTTTGTGGATTTTACGCAACAGCTAATTACTTTTTGCTTTACAAAATTGTCTCGTTTTTTATACAAAAAAAGTTTGTTCACTCAAATGAACAAAATGAACATTGCAAACGTTTGCACAAAGAACTAATTTTGTATCAAAAGTAATTGTTAGTATAAATATTAAAATTTATCGACTATGAAAACTCGAACTTCATTTCAAGATTTGCAAGATAGAATTAATCAAATAGTAGGTGATATTAACCAAACAGGATTTGATTATACCAATGTTGTATTTAATGAGGAAGAATCTGAAATTCTTGCTTTTGAAAAGAATGGAAGAACTTCTAATAATTATGTAACCGATTGGGAATTGGATTAAATAATCGGTTTTTTTATTTATAATAGGCTAATTTAAAATTCACCTGTTTTTTTTTATGAAATAGTTGGATTTATTTCTCTGTTGAAATAAAATTTAGAGCTAATTTTAGGACGGTAGTTTTGAAATATAAATTATAGAGTTTGCTTTGGATTTTTATGGAATAAGTAGGTGATTTGTTTGGCGAACGATGTGTTGGTAAAAAAAAATAGCAGGTTAAACTAAAAATTGCAAAAATGGAAAATATGAAAGTTAGCATGTCGCGTGTTTTAGATACCGAATACTCATTGAAGCGCAAGCTTGTGAGTCGAAATAGCAAAAATTGCTACATTTCTACAAGTCTGTCTTCTTGCAATGTAAGTAGAAAAGACGGTTTGTTTGTTTGTAAATCTTCTTCTTTGACCGAATCGTATCAGGTTTTACTTTCTCATATCGACGAAGTTATTATGAATAATGCTTGTTTTTACGAACTAGGTTTTCATAAATATCCCGATAATTTTCACCCTAAAGGTTTAAAGTATATTCTTGATATAGAGCAAGAACCACACATTGCCTTCACTTATGCGATAGGAAATATTGTGCTGAAGAAAGAACTTATTCTTGTGCCCGACAAAGCTGAATTGCAATGTAAATATACCCTGTTGGAAAGTTGTAGTGAAATTGATTTGGTATTAAAGCCTTTTATGGCTTTCCAAAAGAGTTTAAAGTAGAATACCACAATAATAGTTTAAGGATATTAGAATCAAAAGATTATCCTGAATTGTTTTTTAATTTCTCAAAGAAAATTATTTTTACCGAAGCAAGCGATTGGTATTACAATTTTGAATATATCGACGACAAGGAAAAAGGAACAGAGTATAAAGAGGATTTGTTTTTGCCTGGACAAATTATTGTAAACTTAAAAGAAA
>JFJP01037581.1_pt1 | contig 46466 bp, 40 predicted proteins | sample 431651 | NCBI WGS metagenome assembly JFJP01 (sample SAMN02602958, study PRJNA72255) | Microbial mat metagenome, whole genome shotgun sequencing project. | biome: fresh water; feature: sink hole; material: water; isolation source: purple microbial (photo- and chemosynthetic) mats found in...
ATTGCGGCGACTCAGCAATAATTAACCCCCGCGGAGAAGTAACTGCATCTGCTTCACCTAATTCTGAAGCAGTTATCTCAGCTGAATTATCTTTACCGGAACTTAATGACTTCAGAAATAAATTCCCGGTATTCAATGATGCTGATAGTTTTGAAATTAATTCATAACAATTTCCTATAATAACATTGAGTTTAAATATTTTATTACCACTAAGGAACACAAAGGTATACACAAAGGAACACAAAGGTCTTGCTGGTAAGAGAATCTCTTCGTCTCTAAGTCTCTAAGTCTCTGAGTCTCTGAGTCTCCCCGTCATTTCTTTAACGCTTCATAAAGCACCACCGCAGGGTGTTTCACTTCGCGGCCTGTTCCATCCTTAATATGATGTCTGCAACTGGTTCCCGGAGCTGTAATAATCGTTTTATTATCACTTTTCCTTACCTCCGGGAACAGAACAAGTTCTCCTATTTTGTTCGACAGATCAAAATGCTCCTTCTCATATCCGAACGATCCTGCCATGCCGCAACATCCCGACGGAATTTCCTTAACAGTATAATTAACAGGAATTGAAAGCATTTCAAGAGTGGGTGCAGAGGAGGCAATTGCCTTTTGCTGACAATGGGCATGTAACAGAATATTTGCAGAATCCTCTGAAAACAGGCTGCTGCTTATCCTTCCCGCCTTATACTCTCTTGAAATAAACTCATCTATCATAAAACAGTTAACTGCCAGTTTATCAGCTGATTTCTTAAGATCAGTGCCGGCAAGTTCCGGATATTCATCCCTGAATCCGAGAATTGCAGATGGCTCAATTCCCACGAGGGGAATTTCTTCACTGATGATTCCGGAAAGTACTTCAATGTTTTTTTGAATATTCTTTTGAGCTGTTCTCACAAGACCTTTTGATAAAAAGGTTCTTGCACTCACAGTATGCCCGGCAGTTACAATTTTGTAGTTTAATGCTGTTAATAATTTAACAGCCTTTATGCCTGTATCAGTATCGTTATAATCGGTGAATTCATCAATAAAAATGCAAACTGTACCGGTTGGATTAACAGGATTTAAATCTGTCAGGTTTTTGCCTAACCATCTCCTGAAAGTTGTTTTATATAATAGTGGTATTGATCTTTTTGCAGCAAAACCCGCGATACTTTTAAAAAATCCTGAAGTAATCTTGTTCTTCAGAAAAAAGTTAAAGACAGCAGGTGCAATGGAACCTAATTTGTTAATTGATGAAATATAAGCGATTAGCCTGGTTCTCAATGGAATTCCATGCTTATCGTACCAGTGCTGAAGAAACTCCGATTTGATTTTTGCAATATCAACACTCGACGGACACTCAGATTTGCAACCCTTGCAGCCCAGACAAAGATCCAGAACTTCGTAAATCTCCTTATGATCCCATGGATCAGTTCCCCTGCTCAGGTATTCCCTTAGTACATTCGCTCTTGCTCTTGTTGTTTTATCTTCATCGGTGGTTGCCATGTAACTTGGACACATTACACCTCCGATTTTTGCAGATTTACGGCAATCGGCCGAGCCGTTGCATCTTTCTGCAGCTCTAACAATGCCATCGCTCGAAGAAAAATCATATATGGTCTTGATCTCCCTTGTTAACTTTCCCGGAACATACCTCAGGAAGGTATTCATTGGCGGGGTATTTGTAATCTTTCCCGGATTAAGAATCGATTCCGGGTCCCAGCATTCCTTAACCTGTTTAAGTAGCTCATAATTATTGTCTCCCAGCATTAAGGGGATAAACTCTCCTCTGAGCCTTCCGTCGCCATGTTCTCCGCTAAGTGATCCGTTATACTTCTTTACAAGCTTTGCTGTATCAATTGCCATTGTCCTGAACAGCTCTACATCTGATTCTATTTTCAGGTCGAGGATAGGGCGAATATGTAGTTCTCCGGTTCCGATATGAGCGTGAAATACTGCATCTTTTCCATATTTCTTAAGCAACTGTTCGATTTCAGCCATGTAATCAGGCAAAACTTCAACATTTATGGCAGTATCCTCCATAAGAGTTACAGGTTTCGGGTCTCCCTTCATATTTGCCAGCACACCAAGTCCTGCTTTCCTTAAATCCCATACCTTGGAGATATCTTTCCCTTTCACAATAGGATAGGAATAACCGAATCCTGCCGATTTAAGGGCGCTTATCATAGCAGCTGCATCAGTATCAATATCCTCCTGTTTTTCCCTGACGAACTCAACAATAACTATTGCACCCGGATTACCGTCGAGGAAAAACCGGTTATTCCTCTGGCTTACGTTATCTTCCGTAAGTTTAAGGATTCTGTCGTCCATCATCTCAACAGCTGAGGGATGGAATTTCAGGGCTATAAGATTGGCTCTGAAGGCATCAATCCTGTTTTTAAGATGAATGCATACAAGTGCCTTATTTGCAGGCGGTAATGCTACAAGATTTACTTTTATTTCAGTAGCTACAGCCAGTGTTCCCTCCGAGCCGGCAATAAGGTTACAGAAGTTAAATTTTTTCTCCGATGTATCATCGAAAATTTCAGAATCGAGCAAAAGATCAAGGGCATAACCGGTATTTCTACGGTGGACTTTCGGATCGGGGTATTCCTTTTGAATACTTTTCCTGTTAACCTCGTTTTCAAGAATTGATTTTATGTTCCTGTAGATACTGCCTTCGAGGTCCTGCTGATTGCATTTCTCTTCAAATGCAGTGTGGTCGGCAGGACCGAAAACTACCTCGCTGCCATCGCTTAAGATTGTTTTAAGTTCAATTGTATGATCTCTTGTTGATCCGTAAATAATTGAGTGTGATCCGCATGCGTTATTACCGACCATACCTCCGATATTGCATCTGTTGGCTGTAGATGTCTCAGGACCAAAAAAGAGTCCGTGCTTTTTTAGTTCAAGGTTAAGTTCATCGAGCACAACCCCGGGTTCAACCCTTGCCCACATCTCTTCTTTATTGATCTCAATTATTTTGTTCATATACTTTGAGATATCTGCAATAATGCCGGAAGCCACAACCTGCCCTGCAAGAGATGTTCCGCCGGCTCTCAGTGTTACCCCGGTCTTTTCTTCTGATGCAAATTTCAGGATCTTTTTTAAGTCATTTTTATTTTTTGGCCATACAACTGCCACCGGAACTTCCTTATAGACAGAGGCATCTGTTGAATAGATTGTTCTTGTAAGGTCAGTATAGCTTAGTTCACCTTCGATGCCCTCCCTGAGTAATTCCAATCGTTCCTGAAAAGTGTTCATTTTAAATTTATGTAAGTAGGCTGCTAATTTATAAAATATAAGTATTCATAGAATTTTTGATTTGAATTGATTTTTTAACCCCGCAGGGCATAGGCGTCAACTTAAGTTATGAATTTGGAAAGTCCCTGCTGAAAGTCGCAGATCCTTCTCTCAGCTCAGGATGACATTGCATTTTGGGATCATAAAGGGGAAAGAAGAGGCGATTCGAAATCCAACTTCGACCCCATTAGCAAAGTCTTCATCGAATCGCCTCTTCTTTCCCCCTTGATTTAACCCGACACAGTGTCATCCTGAGCGAATCGAAGGATCTCATCGTGCTGTAGTATATTAATTAATCATATTAATTCATTTCATGTGTACAAAGAGTGGCTTCAAGAGGAGAGAAGAGTTTTTCTTATTTCTGCACTCTCTATATTTTCTTAAGGTAACGCTTATGCCCGTACGGTTTTAATTTGAATAACAGTGGGTACAACAATCAAACGCTTCACCATTGTCTCAGGAAAGTTTAATAATGATATTAATCATGTATTCCAAAATTGTTTAATAGAACTTTTTTTTCGTACATTTATAAAAAAATTTCGAACTCATTAATATATTGATACACAATGGAATTATTAGATCGCATCAAAGAAAATGCCAAGAAACACAATATGCGGATTGTGCTTCCTGAAGGATATGAAGAGAGAACAATTAAAGCAGCAGATATTGCAATTAAAGAGGGACTGGCCCGGATTATACTTCTTGGTGATCCGGCAGAGATCAAAATACATGCTGAGAAACTGGGATTAAGCAATATTTCAAAAGCTACAATTATAAACCCAAAATCGCACGATAAGAAGGACCATTATATCAAAATGATGGTTGAGCTGAGGAAGAGCAAAGGGATGACAGCAGAAGAGGCTTCAAAATTGATTGAAGATCCTCTTTATCTTGGAGTTCTGATGATAAAAAACGGCGACGCTGATGGTGAAGTTTCAGGCGCTGATCACTCAACAGGCGATGTGCTTCGTCCTGCATTCCATTATGTTAAAACAGCACCCGGTATTTCTGTGGTTTCAGGTGCATTTATTATGATACTCCCCGACAAAACTTTCGGTGAAAACGGTGTTATTATTTTTGCCGATGGAGCTGTTCATCCCAACCCTGATGAAAAACAACTGGCTGAAATTGCAGTGGCTTCAGCTCATACAGCAAGAGCAATAGCCGGTTTTGAACCCAGAATTGCAATGCTGAGTTTTTCAACTAAAGGCAGTGCAAAGCATGAAATGGTAGACAGAGTAATTAATGCCACAAGAATTGCAAAAGAGATGGCTCCGGATCTTCAGTTAGATGGTGAACTGCAGGCCGATGCAGCTCTTGTTGAAGCTATAGGAAAAAGCAAAGCTCCGGGCAGTGCAATAGCCGGCAAGGCAAATGTTCTTATTTTCCCGGATCTGAATTCCGGAAACATCGCGTATAAACTTGTTCAGAGACTTGCTCATGCTGAAGCCATTGGTCCGGTATTACAGGGCATGGCAGCTCCAATAAATGACCTGTCACGCGGATGTTCAGTAAATGACATAGTTAGCATGATAGCAATTACTTCAAATCAGGCTGCCGGAATGAAAAGCGGTAAATAGTAACAGATAATTATTACTCAGTGACCAATATTAATAATACAAGTATGACAGAAAATACAGAAAGGCTTGAAGATTACGGATTATCAAAAGACACCAGGCCTAAAACACTCTTCTCAAAGGTTGGAATAGTCGGAGCAGGAACGGTAGGACAGAATATCGCAAGAATGATAAGCTCAAAAGGGCTTGATGTAGTATTTCTTGAAGTAAGCCAGCAGAAAATTGATCAGGCATATTTTGAACTGGGGAAAGAACTTGACAGAATGATTGAAAGATGGGGTATGACCAATTCAGAAAAGCTCGGCATACTATCCAGAATAAAAGGTACAACAGTATATACAAATTTTAAGGGATGCGATATTGTTATTGAGGCGGTGAAATCTTCAACGCGGGAACATAGTCACGATATGCGGATGGAAATATTGAAAAATATTGAACGCCATGTTGATCAGGATACAATCATTGCAACTAATTCATCCACACAGGTAATCACTGAACTTACTGCGGATCTTGAACATAAGGAACGTTGTGTAAGTTTTCATTTTCTGACACCTGAGGCAGATGCAAGGGTTGTTGAGATAGTTAAGGGCCTTTATACATCGCAGCTTGCTTACGAAAAGACGATAAAGTTCGCTAACCTTATCGGCAAGAAAGTTGTCCCTGTAAAAGAATCACCAGGAATAATAAGCACCAGGCTTTTTGTTCCTCTGATTAATGAAGCCTGTGAGATCTTAATGGAAGGTGTTGGTACAATGGAGGATATAGACCTTACAATGAAAGTAGGATTCGGTCTCCCACTTGGTCCTTTTGAAATGGCGGACAAAATCGGGCTCGATAAGATTCTGAGATGGTGCGAAAACCTTTATGATGAATTCGGTGATCTTAAGTATAAATCATCGCCTCTCCTTAAAAAACTTGTCAGGGCAAATCAGTGGGGAAGGCGTACAGGACGGGGATTTTATGAGTATAACAAGGATGGAATGAAGATTAATAAGAATTCATCCCTTGAAGATTAATCTTTGCCCATTTAAAATTTTAACACAATATCTTTAAATAAAACAAACATTCATAATGAAAATATTAGTTCTAAACTGCGGAAGTTCTTCAATAAAATATCAGCTCTTCGACATGGCTACCAATGTGGTTATGGCCAAAGGCATTGTTGAGAAGATCGGCTTGAAAGGGTCCTTTCTTAAAAATGAACGGTTCGATGGCGATAAGGTGAAGCTTGAAGGAGAAATTCTTGATCATCAGAGTGGTATCGAGTATCTGCTTGGCATTCTGATCAGCAAAAAGCGGGGAGTAATTAAAGATCTTAATGAAATTGATGCGATAGGTCACCGTCTGGTTCATGGCGGTGAATTGTTTCAGGAAAGCTGCTATCTTGATGATGTCACAATCAAGGGAGTTGAAGACTGTTCTGATCTTGCACCACTTCATAACCCTGCAAATCTTAAGGGTATTTATGCAATGAAAGCTCTTCTTCCCGATGTACCGCAGGCAGGTGTATTTGACACTTCATTTCATCAGACTATGCCCGACTACACCTTCATGTATGCACTGCCTTATTCGCTATATAAAAAATACGGAATCAGGCGTTACGGATTTCATGGTACAAGTCATAGTTTCGTATCAAAAAGAGCATGTGAAATTCTGAATGTTGATATAAAAACACAAAAAATCATTACCTGTCATCTTGGTAACGGTGCTTCAATAACTGCAATAAAAGATGGAAAATCGTTTGATACATCCATGGGATTAACACCTGTTGAGGGACTTATAATGGGAACGAGGTCTGGTGATGTTGATGCAGGCGCCCTTACATTAATTATGGAAAAAGAGGAAATTGATTATGCTTCTCTTAACACACTTCTCAACAAGCATAGCGGAGTACTTGGTGTCTCAGGAATATCCTCCGACATGAGAGAGATTGAATCGGCTGCAGCGGAAGGCGAGGAGCGCGCAATTCTTGCACTTAAGATGTATGAATACAGGGTTAAGAAATATATTGGTGCATATGCCGCAGCTATGGGGGGCGTTGATATTCTTGTTTTCACCGGAGGAATTGGAGAGAATGGTTCGGAATCGCGTGAGAACATCTGCAAGGATTTCGAATTTTTGGGTATAGACTTCGATGTTAAACTAAACGAAGGTGTTCGGGGTAAAGAGCAGATTTTGACCAGGAAAGGGTCAAAAGTTACAGTAATTGTTGTTCCGACAAATGAAGAATTTGTAATTGCCTCAGAAACATCTGCAATAGTTATAGACAGAAACTTAAAAAAATAAACTAAAAATTAATTGCTATGGTGTTAAAGACACTGAATGACCTTAGACATCTGGTTGAAGGCGGTCCCAGGAAAAAACTTATTCTTGCTGCCGCACAGGACCAGCATTCGCTTGGAGCAGTTGTTAAAGCTTGGAAAGAGAATATAATTGAACCAATACTAATCGGCGATAAGGAGGGTATTCTTAATATCTGTGATTCAAATAACTACGATATTGCAGGAGTAAGAATCATTCATGAACCGGATCCTGTAAAATCGGTTGAGATGGCTGTAAGAATGGTAAGCAGCAAGCAGGCCGATATCCTGATGAAAGGGATGATTGGAAGTTCAACATTACTCAGGTGTGTTCTGAATAAAGAATGGGGACTTCGTACAGGAAACCTTCTTTCTCACTTTGCCCTTTTCGAGGTAGATACCTATCACAAGGTTATTGCCGTAACTGATGTGGCAATGAATATTGCACCTAACCTTCAGGATAAAATTGCCATTGTTAACAATTCGATCGGCTGTCTTATGAAGCTTGGCTATTCGATGCCTAAAGTTGCAGTGCTGGGAGCGGTGGAGATGGTTAACGAAAATATGGAGGCAACTCTTCATGCTGCCCTGCTGTCAAAAATGAATCAAAGAGATCAGATCAAGAATTGTATAATTGACGGCCCCCTTGCATTCGATAATGCCGTAAGTCTCGAAAGTGCACAGCACAAAGGTATCCGAAGCGAAGTTGCCGGCGATACAGATCTGTTGCTCATGCCCGACATTGAAGTTGGTAACGTCTTGTACAAGTCATTGGTGTTTTTTGCAAAGGCAAAAGTCGCCTCAATAATACTGGGTGCGCTCGTTCCTATTGTGCTGACTTCCAGATCAGATTCAGAACAGGCAAAATTCGACAGTATCCTTTTGGCTGCTGCAGCAAGTAAATAGTCAAAATATGATCCGTACCCTTGATGATCTTGAAAAGAAGGTGCTCAGTCTTAAAAAGAGGCATCGGATTGCTGTTGCATGGGGGCAGGATACCAATACTATTGGTGCATTGAATAACGCAATAAATAAGGGGTTTGCTGAAGGAATACTTGTAGGAAAAGAGAAGGAGATAATTAACGCATGTAAAGGATTAGGTGTCAGTCATAAATCTTTTTCAATAATTGAATCAGAGAATGAAACTAAAGCATCACAGGAAGCTGTGCGACTTGTTAAGAATGGTGATGCAGATATACTTATGAAGGGACTTGTGGGAACGGATAAGTACCTGAAAGCAGTAATGGATAAAGAAAAAGGATTGATGCTTCCTAATGCTGTACTTACCTACGTGGGCGTAATGGAAATACCGGCTTACCATAAGCTGATTTTTATAACTGATCCTGCCGTAATACCGTTTCCCGATCTCAACCAGAAAGTATCAATGGCAGGTTATGCCATTGAAATGGCTAATAAATTCGGTGTTCAAAAGCCCAAGGTTGCTCTGATTGGGGCTTCAGAAAAGATGAGCAGCCATTTCACAAACTCTGTCGATTATGCAATAATGTGTAAAATGGCTGATCGCGGTCAGATTAAGAATTGCACAATGGATGGCCCCCTTGACCTTTTTCTTGCTTGCGATAAGAACAGTATTGCAATAAAAGGGGTGGAGACTCCTGTAAACGGAGATGCAGATATCCTTTTATTTCCTTCACTTGAATCATGCAACCCATTTTATAAAGGCCTGATGCTGTTTGCAGGAGGGGAACTTGCAGGTCTTATAAGAGGAACAGAAAAACCGGTTATAGTAATGTCAAGAAGTGAAAGCGAAAAATCAAAATATTTCTGTATAGCTCTTTCATGCCTGATGTCCTGAACATCTTTTATTCATGATATTGCGTTCCAGATAACAAACCAAATATGTCGAAAAGATTAATCCTGGCTATAAACCCCGGTTCCACATCAACCAAAGTTTCTCTCTTTGAGGAAGAGAATCTTGTCTTTGAGAAAAACCTTAAGCATACTATTGAGGAATTAAAAGGTTTTGAGAAGATCTCGGACCAGTTTCATTTCAGGAAAGACCTTATAATGAACGAATTAATCGAAAGGCAGATTGATTTAAGTCTTATTAATGCTGTTGTTGGTCGGGGAGGTCTTGTAAAACCAATTGAATCAGGTATTTATCCTGTGAATCCAAGAATGAAAGAGGACCTGATTAATGGAGTAATGGGGCAGCATGCAAGCAATCTGGGAGGTTTGATAGCAGATGATATAGCATCTTCATTGCCTTTAGCTACTGCATATATTGTTGATCCGGTGGTTGTTGATGAACTTGATGAAGTGGCAAGGATCTCTGGTCACCCGCTGATTGCAAGGAGGTCGATTTTTCATGCATTGAATCAGAAGGCTGTTGCCCGTATTTATGCTGCCTCTATAAATAAGAAATATGAAGAGCTGAATCTTATAATTGCCCATATGGGTGGTGGCGTTAGTGTAGGCGCTCACAGAGAGGGACGTGTTATTGACGTAAATAATGCGCTTGACGGTGACGGACCTTTTTCACCTGAACGATCAGGGAGCCTTCCGGCTGGTCAGGTAGCAGAACTCTGTTTCAGCGGAAAATTCTCACACTCCGAGATAAAATCGATGCTCACCGGCAAGGGAGGAATGGTTGCTTATCTGGGAACTAACAGCTTTTTAGAGGTATGGAAAATGGCTGAAGCAGGTAATGAAAAAGCACTTCTGATCTGCAAATCAGCTGCATACCAGGTTGTTAAAGAGATTGGCGCTTTGGCGGCTGTACTGAAAGGGAAAGTTGATGCAATAATTCTGACAGGTGGAATGGCTTATGAGACACCCTACGTTAAGAATATCGAAGAAATGGTAAGTTTCATTGCAAAAGTTGTTGTTTACCCCTATTCCTGATAATTTATTTAACCGCAAAGTACGCTAAGTAGGCGCAAAGCACGCAAAGTAATTCCGGAGATTTTATTTCCTTTGCGATCTTTGCGTTTTTTTTTCTTTGCGACCTCTGCGGTTAATGTTTTTTTCCCCTACGGATTATTTAGTGCCACAGGTATTATTTTCCCGTTAAAATATTTCTGTCCGTTTAATGCAAACCACGAAATATATTCTGCCATTTCGTTCGCTTTAACTGGTGCCTTATAACCGGGAAATGCCTCTTCGAGCATTTCTGTCTGTACTGCTCCGAGTGCAAGACAATTAACCTTTATCCCTGAAGTTTTGAATTCGGTTGCCAGGCATTCAGTAAGGCACGCTAAGGCAGCTTTAGAGGCGCTGTAATAGGAGAGGCCCGGGTATTTTGAAGTGCCCTGAAAGCCTCCCATACTTGAAATATTGACTATATGGGCTCCTTTAGCCATGAATGGCTTTAAAGTTCTTATTACTGATGCGGGACCTATAAAATTGGTTTCCATCAGCATCCTCGCTTCAATGCTGGTGAATTTTTCAAAATCTTTTGAAATAATTGCTCCCGCAACATTTATCAGAATATCAATCCTGTCAAAATTTTTCTTTATCGATTCAAGGAATTTATCCCTCATGCGGTCAAATACTGAAAGATCCAGGGTTACAGTACTTATATTCTGATGAATGGCTTCCAGATTCCTTAGCGAGGATTCATTTCTGCCTGCTACAAGTATCTTGTTTTCAATATTCCCCGATAGGTTTAATACTATCTCCTTTCCTATTCCCCTGGTTCCTCCGATAATAACAATATTCATATTATTTATCTGTATTAGTATATTTGCATATTAATGTTAAAAATAATCATTTATTGTTTAAAATATAAAAATCAGGTAGATAAGACCTTGTATTCAATTACCGTTGGCTTTAGCCAACGGTATGCTAACCTGATTATAAAGGACTTTAGTCCAGATATTTTGGGCTAAAGCCCGATAGCTGGCTGTAGCTTAATCCGTTGGCTAAAGCCAACGGTAAGTGAGATGCGTGCATTACCGTTGGCTTTAGCCAACGGTAATTGAAGTTAATGTATTTATATATAATATTATGAATAAAAAAGTTTCAGTAATCGGTTGCGGAAATATAGGACTTTCTCTTATCCAGGGGTTTTTGAGAGAATCAGAAATGGAGGCTGGATCGATAACTGCCACAAGGCGAAATGTAAGTGAGCTGGTGATGCTCAATGATACTGGTGTTAAGATAACTTCAGATAATATAAGTGCAGTTAAAGAATCGGAAATTGTAATTATTGCTGTAAAACCATATAATATCTCTGAGGTGCTGGAGGAGATAAAAAATTATCTTGACCCGTCCAAACATATTGTAGTCTCAATAACGGCTGGCGCTACAATAAATCAGTTGCGTGAAGGTATAGGTAAAAGCATTCCGTTATTCAGGGCAATGCCAAATATCTCTGCAAGTGTAGGGAAATCAGTTACATGTATCTGTCATAGTGATGCATCAAAAGAAAACATTGAAGATGTAAAGAGGCTGTTTGACTTTACCGGGACAACTATGACAATCGACGAAGATCTTATGGAGTCTGCAACAATTCTTGGCGCGTGCGGGATTGCATTTGTTCTGAGATTCATCAGGGCAATGATACAGGGTGGTATTCAGATCGGATTTGATGCAGCCACTGCCAGTGAAATCGTAAACCAGACTGTAAAAGGTGCAGCAGAGTTGCTTATTGAAAGACACCATCATCCTGAATTTGAGATAGATAAAGTTACTACTCCAAAAGGTTGTACCATAGTCGGGCTGAACGAAATGGAACATAATGGTTTCAGCTCATCGCTGATTAAAGGGATTGTGGCCTCTTATAATAAAATTGAAAAATAGCCTGAAGAAGGCAGAAGTCCGAAGACCGAAGTTCAAAGTTCAAAGTTCAAAGTTCAAGGTTCAAGGTTCAAGGTTCAAAGTTCAAGGCCTGAACCAGATCCTTTAACCTGAAACGTGAAATGTTAAATCTGAAACATTGAACCTGAAACCTTGAACTTGGAACTCTTCACCCTGCACCATGCACCATACACCCTGCATCATGAAAAAAAGATTGGCTTAATTTTTGTAATACAAAGTGAGATTTTTCGTTTATTTGCAGTGCACTGACCAACGAAGCTTTAGCCTAGTTGGTGTTAATTGTTTGAATCGGAGACAGTACAATGAATTTCACAGGGTTTAGATTATACATATCGAAAATATTAATAGCCGGATTTCTGGCTATTGAATTAACAGGTTCATTTACAGAACTTTCTGCACAGAGTGTAAGGGAGCAGAAGCCTCCGCTTAGAGAAAGGATGTTCTTTGGTGGAAACTTCGGACTGCAGTTCGGAACAATTACCAATATCCAGGTAGCACCAATTGTTGGTGTATGGGTGTTACCAAGAGTGTCGATTGCAACAGGACCAGAATTCACATATTATAAGGACCGTTTTAACCAGACAAACATATACGGCGGGAAAGTTTATACTGAATTTCTATTACTGAAAGACCTTAATAATATATTTCCCGTCGGTGTGCACACCGGGATCTTCCTTCATCTCGAGGACGAATTTCTTAATCTGGAATCGGCTTTATGGAAGAATTCACCCGATTTGAAAGGCCGTTTCTACCTGAATACTGTACTTTTCGGCGGTGGTATAAGTCAGCAGATAGGTGCGAGGTCCTCAATGAATTTTACATTGCTATGGACTCTAACTCCCTCTGTATATACTATTTACAGTAATCCTGAAATCAGGGTATCTTTTAATTTCTAGTAAGCTCGTATCCACTGAGTCCTCACGTATGCCCGAAATAAAATTGTTAAAAAAGTTAACAGAATAATTGGCTGACGGTTATTTGGTTATATTTGAACCGGTTTTAAAAAAAAGTATTCAAATGAAGATTGATAAAAATAAAATGGTCTCTCTGATTTATGAACTGAGAGAAAAGGATTCTGCTGGCAGAATAATTGAGGCACTTGACGAAACAAGGCCGCTGACATTCGTATATGGAACAGGAAGGTTACTCCCTGTATTTGAATCAAATATCAGTTTATTAAGTGCCGGCGATCCGTTTAGTTTTGCTCTCCAGTCTGAAATGGCATATGGTGATAAGCGCGAAGATATGATAGTTGATGTGCCTATTTCAGTATTTGAAACAGACGGTAAACTGAATGAGGATATCTGCCAGGTTGGTAAAGAGGTTCCTATGATGGATACTGAAGGCAACCCGCTTAACGGAATTATAAATGAAATTACAGATACTTTTGTTAAGATGGACTTTAATCATCCAATGGCAGGGATTGACCTCTTCTTTACCGGAAAGATAATTGAAGTACGTGAAGCAAGCGATGCCGAGCTGGCTGGTGTAAGCCATTCCTGTTCAAGTTGCGGGGATCACTCATCTTCAGGATGCTCAGGAGGCTGTAACTGATCCGGAATATAAAAAGTCTTAATTATTCTACGGTGTATTTGAATGAATAAAGTCTGGAAATATTTTCCTCATATATTAATCAGCATTATCAGCTTTACACTGATTCTGCTGGTTTTGAAGGCCAATAATTTAGTTGAGATAGCATCTCCTGTTCTTCTCACATTCAGACTTTTAAGTATTGCAGGACTTCTTGTTTACGCATTCCGTAAAAAATCACTGACTACATGGATTCTGGTTTGCATGGTAGCTGGCGCTGAATTCGGTTACGACGTTCCGATGGTGGCAAAAAAGCTTCAGGTTTTCAGCGATATCTTTCTCAGGCTTATAAAAACAATTATTGCACCGTTGCTTTTTTCAACACTTGTTGTTGGAATTGCCGGACATGCTGATATCAAGCAAATAGGCCGGATGGGCTGGAAATCGCTTCTCTATTTTGAAATAGTATCCACTATTGCGTTATTTATAGGACTTCTTGCAATTAATATAGGTAAGGCAGGTGTTGGCGTTGTACTACCTCCAAGTCCCGATGTTGCACCAATTACAACAATTAAAGCTCAATCTACAAGTGAATTTTTTCTGCATATTTTCCCGGAAAATATTGCAAAAGCCATATTTGAGGGACAGATTCTTCAGATTGTAATATTCAGTGTAATCTTCGGTATAGCCGTTGCAATGGTAAAGGAAAAGTACAGGACACCTATGATCAGGTTCAGTGAAAGCCTTGCAGAAGTAATGTTCAAGTTTACAAATATCGTAATGTATCTTGCCCCTGTTGCAGTTTTTGCTGCAATAGCCTATGCAATCGGACATATGGGACTTGATATTTTATACAACCTCTTCAAACTGCTTGCTACATTGTATGTTGCATTAATATTTTTCCTTGGATTTGTTCTTGTTCCTGTTGCGCTGATATTTAAAATACCAATAAAACCATTTATAAGGGCAGTTTCAGAACCTGCCACTATAGCTTTTGCAACTTCTAATTCTGAATCGGCTCTTCCTTCTGCGATGGAATCTATGGAGAAATTCGGGATTCCCAGGAAGATAGTTGCTTTTGTAATTCCCACAGGTTATAGTTTTAATCTCGATGGGACCACATTATATCTTTCTCTTGCATCCATCTTTGTTGCTCAAGCTGCAGGAATCGATCTCCCGATCGGTAAACAGCTGCTTATCTGTTTCACGCTTATGCTCACAAGTAAAGGAGTGGCAGGTGTTTCAAGAGCATCTCTTGTAATATTGCTGGGAACAGCCGTCAGCTTTGGTTTGCCTGTCGAACCAATATTCATTATACTTGGTATCGACGTCCTGATGGATATGGCCAGAACCTCGGTAAATGTTATTGGCAATTGTCTTGCAACCGCAGTAATTGCACGCTCTGAGAATGAGTTTGATGAAGAAGCAGCCAGGAATTTCAAGGTAGAATAGGAATCCTGCCCGGATTATATTACGGTGCTCTGCACCTGATAATCAACTAAACATTCATCTTCTACAAATATTATGGTGCTCTGCACCTAATATCGTCCAAAATAATTATCCCCAATAAAATTGCAGTGCTCATAACCTATTTTTTAGGTGAGATCCTGCATAATTTCCCTGTCTTTATAAAATATTTTAAATCCATTTGAGAATTATTCTTTGCGGCAGAGCCGCGTAATATTTGTAGAAATACAGATACGATACAATAATAGGTGCAGAGCACCGAAATATTCTATTTACAATCATCATATAGTATTACATACCAGCAGCTTCAAATAAGTGGCACGTAAAGTGGTTTTTCTAAACCCTCTGAGAATCGAATATTTGTCACCGAGGTGGGAGATAGCCCGGAAAATTAAATTTTTAAGATAAAACAGTTTTTAGCCGGGAATTTCAGAATTTATAAAAACTAAGCATACATTACATATGTAAACTACAAATCAACATTACAGATGTAAATCACCTAAATCAGCTTCATTAATTTACAATGGTAACCGAAATTGTCTGTTATTATAATTACAACATTAAATATTATAATATGGTTCTGTTTATTCAATATAAAATGCAGTAAATGAATGAAATATATAGATTATATATTGTCTGAATAGCAATATTTAAGATCAAAAACGTAAATATTCACCTAATTACTTTAGAATATTACTATATCTATCTCTATACCATATAATTATACCTCTAATATACAGCGCCACATTAGATAAATGGGTAATTAACTAACATATATACAGGATGTTACAAACGTAATCAAAATCTATTATTTGATTTTAGTTTTTATTAATTACAGATGTAATTAATAAAAGTTATATATGTGAATTTATTTTAATTTACATTTGTATAAGCTAAAATTACATTTATGAAAGAGCGTTTACTTGAATTTCTCAAAGCTGAGAATAAATCTTCTGCACAACTGGCTGAAGAAATTGGAGTGCAGCCTTCAGGGATTTCTCACATCATTTCCGGAAGAAATAATCCGAGTCTGGATTTTATACTTAAGATGCTTGAAAAATACCCCTACCTCTCAACCGAGTGGCTGTTATTTGGAAAAGGAATTATGTACAGAGATTCCAGGATGCAGACTCTTTTTGATGAAAATAAGCAGATGAGTGATAAAAATGACTCTTCTGTTAAAAATGATGCCCCTGATACACCAAAGGATTTTAACTTTTCGGAATTAATAAAATCTGATGAAGTCCGATCAAATAAAACGAGATCAAAAGTCTCTTCGGTAAGCAGGATCGTGTGGTTTTATGAGGATAGTAGTTTTGAGGAGTATTTTCCAAGGTAGAAGCTTTCCGGTAAAATCACTTAAATATTTATTAATTTAGAATCAGTAGTTTTAGAACTCGGGCATTAAATTTATATTTGTATCAAACATACTACTGATGTCTAAACGCATTGAAGATTTTAAAGTCGTTGAAAATAAGCGCCTTACTACTGATTGTTATATTCTTGAAATTGAGGGAAGTAAGGAATTACCTCATATTGGTCCCGGACAATTTGTCCAGGTGCGTGTGGACGGGAGTCCTGAAACATTTCTGCGTCGTCCGATTTCAGTTTATGATGTAAACTACGAAAAAAACAGAATAAAGCTTCTTGTTCAGATTGTCGGCAAAGGGACTGAGAAAATGTCTGAATTAAAAGCCGGTGATAATCTGAACATAATTTACCCGTTAGGCAATTCATTTGGGGAGCCTTCTGCAAATGATCGAATGCTACTTATTGGCGGCGGTGTAGGTATTGCTCCACTTTATTACCTTGGAAAGCATTTAAAATCAAAAGGTTATAAGCCTGACTTCCTGCTGGGTTTCCGGAATCAGGAACGGATAATTGAGTATAAGGAGTTTGCTGAAACAGGGAATGTCTTTATTACAACTGAAGATGGATCGAAAGGTGAAAAGGGGTATGTGACAAATCATTCAATACTTACCGGAAATAAATATAACAGGATTTATTGCTGCGGTCCGGATCCGATGATGAAAGCAGTTGCCAAACATGCTGCTAAAAATGATATTCAATGTGAAGTTTCTCTTGAAAACCTTATGGCATGCGGGATAGGTGCCTGCCTCTGCTGTATAGTTGATACTGTGCATGGCAATCTTTGTTCCTGTATTGATGGACCGGTTTTCGATATAAAAGATTTAAAATGGTAAACCTAGCTGTATCAATAGGCGATCTGAAATTCAAAAATCCGGTAATGACTGCATCGGGTACTTTCGGATATGGTCCTGAATTCGATGATTTTATGGATGTTTCGAAGCTTGGAGCTATCTTTATAAAAGGGTTGACAATGGAGCCCAGAGAAGGTAACAAGTATCCCAGAATGGCTGAAACACCTGCAGGAATGCTTAATGCTGTCGGACTGCAGAATAAAGGGGTTGATTATTTTGAGACATCAATATATCCGAAAATTAAAGATTACGATACTGCCATTATTGTGAATATTAATGGTAATTATATTGAAGACTATGTGAATCTTGCTTCACGGATGGATGCACTCGACAGAATCCCCGGAATTGAGCTTAATATATCGTGCCCGAACGTTAAGATGGGAGGGATGGTGTTCGGTACAAATCTGGAAATGGCACGTGAGGTGACAAAAGCTGTACGCTCTGCCTATTCCAAAAAACTGATTGTCAAGTTATCACCTAATGTCACGAATGTTGTAGATTTTGCCAGAGTAGCCGAAGAGGAAGGTGCCGATTCGATCTCGCTAATAAATACTTTGCTTGGAATGTCGGTGGATGTGAAAAATATGAAGCCTGCATTGTCTACAATAACCGGTGGTTTATCAGGACCGGCTATTAAGCCAGTTGCTTTACGAATGGTATGGCAGGTGGCAAGGGCTGTTAAAATACCTGTTATCGGTATGGGTGGAATAATGACTGCTTCCGATGCTCTTGAGTTTTTACTTGCAGGGGCAACAGCTGTACAGATCGGAACTGCCTCATTTATAGATCCTCAGGCTGCAATTAAGATTCTCGAAGGTATTGAAGAATTCATGAGTGAAAAGGGATTTTCAGATATTAGTGAAATAATAGGATATATTAACTGCAAGTCCTGATTTCTGATATTTTAAATCAGCATGTGTTATTTTTCAAAAACATTTTGTCGTTATTGATCAGTATTTCTCTTTTTTCCTATAAATTTGTAAGCTTATAAAATAATATTGTTTCAATCTATTAATTAAAATAGGGAAAAATGTCAGAAAATTTACAAATTGATAATCTTGACAAAAAGATTCTGGATATTATCACAAAGAATGCCAGGATTCCTTACCTGGAAGTTGCGAGGGAATGCGGAGTTTCGGGTGCTGCAATTCATCAGAGGGTGCAGAGACTTATAAGAATTGGAGTAATAAAAGGATCTGAGTTTAAGGTAGATCCTGTAATGGTTGGTTTTAAGACCTGTGCATACATTGGGATATTCCTTGATCATCCGGGTCATTTTCGTGAAGTAGTTGACAAATTTAAGGCCATTCCTGAGATAATTGAATGTCATTATACAACTGGTAATTATTCCCTGTTCATTAAAGTTTACACACGCGACAATGAGCACCTGAGGATGATTCTTACAGATACGATTCAGAATATAGGAGGAATTACACGTACTGAAACGCTGATATCTCTTGAAGAATCAATCAACAGGCAGATCCCTGTTCTATCAAAATAGAGGATGAGTAATACACAGCTACCAAATCACAAAACAAAAATAATCGCCACTATTGGTCCGGCTTCTGACTCCCCTGAAATGCTTGAACGGCTAATAAGGGCTGGTCTTAATATTGCACGTCTTAATTTTTCGCATGGTGATTTTACAGGGCATGCGGATCGCATTGTAAGGATTAGAGCTGCAGAAAAGGCCACAGGGCATCGTGTAGCAATTATGGCAGATCTTCCCGGTCCAAAGATGCGACTGGGAAAAATCGACCCGGAGCCAATTCTTCTTATTGAGGGCGAGAATTTTACATTGACAAGTGAAGATATTGTGGGAACCAGGGATAGGGTCTCCATGAGTTTTGAGCCATTGCCACGGGTTGTTAAACCCGGCGATCGTCTCTTCCTTAATGATGGTTTGGTGCAGCTTATTGTAAGCAATGTTAAGGGTAATGATGTTAACTGCAGGGTTGCGGTGGGAGGAGAGCTAAGATCAAAAAAGGGTCTTAACCTTCCAGGAATTAATCTCGGAATAAGTGCTTTTACTGACCACGATAAGGCCTGTTTGAAGTTTGCACTGGAACACGGAGTTGATGCCGTAAGCCAGTCTTTTGTGGAGACAGCAGCTGATATCGATGATGTGCGCAAGGCTGCCAGAGCCTTTGGTAAACAGCCATTTATAATAGCAAAGATTGAGCGGATAGATGCCCTTAAGAATATCGATGAAATAATGAAAGCATCGGATGGTATAATGGTTGCCAGGGGTGACCTGGGTGTTGAGGTACCTATAGAGGAAATGGCAATCCTTCAAAAGAGTCTTATTTCGAAAGCAAGTAATGCAGGTAAACCTGTAATTACAGCAACACAGATGCTTGAGTCGATGACAACTAGTCGTCTTCCCACAAGGGCTGAGTCAACCGATGTGGCAAACGCAATCCTAGATGGTACTGATTGCATTATGTTATCTGGAGAATCTGCAATGGGAAAATTTCCTGAAGAATCTGTAGCGATGCTGGCCAGGATTGCTGCATTTACAGAAGCAAATCGTCTTCAGCCCGGGCAAAATGACAACGAGCTTAAGTCGGGTCATAAAAAACCGGGTAATGCTGCAGAAGCAATTGCTTTGCTGGTTGAACATGCACTTGAAACAGTTGAGTGTGCCGGAGTATTTGTTCCAACTTATACCGGCACAACTGCAAGAATGATCTCAAGATTTAATCCTCCTGTTTGGGTTGTAGCAATAAGTAGCGACGAAAATGTATGTCAGGGTCTTCAGTTCTCATACGGCGTTCATCCTGTACACATTGATAAAGAGCCGGAGAGCTGGATTGCTTTTGCCAGGGACTGGCATAACAAAATAAATGGAAAAGGAAATATTGCTATGCTTGTATCTGGCCCTAATCCAGTTAATCATGATTCAAATCATCGTATTGAATTCATAAGACTTGGAAACAGTGAAAAATCAATTTTGTGAACTTCTTTTTACCGCCTTTTATAGTTACTTATTTAGGCAATGTTCCTCTTACCAGAAAAGAAACAAGTTATAACCTTATTAATTTTGGAAAATTCAATCATAAATATCTTAACTTGCACTATTACTGGAAGTTGGTTGTGTCACTACTGCAAATTCGTCAATGGTTATATTCTAACTTTTTGAATTAGTTTCTCATTTTGAAAAAATGCTTTATAAATTTTTTGCATTAAAATAAAATTATCTTACATTTGCACTCGCAAAAACAAAGGAGGATTCAGTAGCTCAGCTGGTAGAGCACATCCCTTTTAAGGATGGGGTCCTGGGTTCGAGCCCCAATGTATATTCTTTACAGCAAATCAATTGACCGATATTATGTAGGTTATACAAATGACATTGGCAGAAGGCTTTCCGAGCACAACAGAATGAAGCATAAGTATACTGACGCGGGGATTCCATGGGTTCTTATTTATTCTGAAACTTACATTACAAAGAAAGAGGCAATGCAAAGAGAGAGATTTATAAAGTTGAAAAAATCAAAGCAATTTATAATTGACTTGGTAACTCAGAGGTAGAGCATTCCGCTTTGCGGAAGGGTCCTGGGTTCGAGCCCCAGCTGGATCACAAAAATTAACAAAAAGGAATTAGAAATAGTTCCTTTTTTTATGCCATATTGTAAGATGTTACTTTGAGAATGAGATCCCTCATTCCTCCAGATAATCAACTACATACTTGTCATCCAGAGCGATAGCGAGGAATCTCCTTCACCCTTTCTGCAAATGACATAATTTGAGAGGTGATGTAAGATTAGCCGTGGGGCCGGAGTAACCGATGAAGATCAATGAATAAGTAATCGGATTAATTTAATTTTTCTTGTAATGTTTTTTGTATTTCTGCGTCATGGCTATAAAAACAGTTACTAATTTATATGAATAAGCCATGAAAAAGTTAATTCTATTTACAGTTTTATCAGCGTTTGTTACTATTGTCTCAGGACAGAAATCTATTGATGCTCTGTTTGATAAGTATGCAGGTAAAGATGGATTTACCACAGTAACAATCAGCGGAAACCTGCTTAAACTTGCTGCGTGTCTTGACGATGAGGAAGATGAAAACAATCTGCCAGCCAAAATTTCAGAGATCAGAATTCTTACCCAGGATGATGAGAATCTTAATGTCGGAAACTTTTATGATCTCGTAATAAAAGATATTGATCTTGGCAAATATGAAGAATTTATGCGTGTTAAGGAATCTGACCAGGATCTGAGAATGCTGGTAAGGTCAGAGGGCAGAACTTTCACGGAATTTCTTTTGATTGCAGGCGGTGAGGATAATGCTCTGATACAGATTAAAGGAAGTATGACATTCAAAGAGGCAAGAAAATTCTCTGACGATGCTAAGAAAAACCATGGTCTGAACATTGTTGCAGAGGATAAGTAATTTGTAAAGAGAGTATCTTTAAATAATCAAAAAAGCTTATCTTCTGCTGATGACCAGGGATGAATTTAATGAATATGTCAGGCAGCAAAGCCGTAAGTTGTACGGGTATGCCTTCCGCATCCTCCGGAATCAGGAGGAGGCGGAGGATGCTGTACAGGAGGTGTTTATAAAACTCTGGAAGATTAATGATAAGCTTGATGAATATAAAAGCATTGATGCACTGGCTACAACTATCATAAAAAACTTTTGCATCGATCAGATAAGGAAACAAAAAAACATACAAAAAACCAGTACAGATAACCAGGAACTGAATAATATTGAATATCCTTCGCCACACAGGCTGATGGAAATAAGGGAATCGGATGATATTATAAATGGTATTATCGGAAACCTTGATGAAAAATACAGGTTAGTTGTTAAACTACGTGAGATTGATGAGTTATCTTATGAAGAAATTGCAGTTATTACCAGTATGAACATAAATACACTCAGGGTAATTTTATCAAGGGCAAGATGCATAATCAGAGACGAATATAATAAGTATACAAATGAAAGAAGAAGAGTTAAATATACTTCTTGACAAGTATTACAAAGGAGAAACTTCAGAACATGAGGAGCAGGTTTTGAAGGAATTCTTTCAGGGAAATAATGTTCCGGTTGAATATGAGGCCGAAAAGGAAATATTCAGTCAATATTCCATTGCGGGCAAGATGCCGGAACCATCTGCAGATTTTGAGGATCGTATTATTGCTGGCATAGATGATTCTGAGAATAAGCTGAAGCCATCACGTCTCAGGAGAATTGTTCTGTACTCATTAAGTACTGCTGCCGGTCTTATTATTGTTGCAGGATCATATTTCTTCCTTAACAATAACAGAGAACCAAAGGATACCTTTAGCGATCCGAAAATAGCTTATGCTGAAACAATGAAAATTCTTCTTGATGTTTCGGCTCGTCTGAATAAGGGCAATCAGGTACTTGAACCAATAAATAAATTAAACAACCTGACTTCAAAAAGTTTTGGATCTATAAACAGATCAACACGTTTGATAAAGAAAAGCATTAGCGGAGTAGAAAATCTCGATAAAAAAACTGATTTGTTTGAAAAACACTGATTTATGGATATAATTAAAAAATACATTGATATGAAAAAGTTAATTGTTTTATGCACTCTGATCTGTCTTGTTCCTGACATACAGGCACAGACAAATCCTATTGATGAGATGTTTAACAAGTACTCTGAAAAGGAAGGATTCACCGTTGTAACAATATCAGGAAAGATGTTTAGCATGTTTGCCGATATGGATGAGGAAAACAAAAGTGCAGATAATGTTGTATCCAAACTGAAATCAATCAGGATTCTATCTGTAGAGGATACCTTGCTGAATGTAAACCTCAATTTCTATTCAGAATTGAGTAAGAAACTGAATATGTCTGTTTATGAAGAACTTATGCTTGTTAAAGAGGGAAAAGATATTACCAGGTTTCTAATAAAGCAATCCGGAAACATCATTAATGAACTGCTTATTGTGTCTGGCGGACCCGGTGGCAATTCTCTTATCTCGATAAAAGGAGATCTGAATCTTAAGACTATTTCAGAGCTATCAAACAGTGTCGGTATCGATGAACTTAAAAGCCTCGACAAAATAGAAAAGGAATCGCCTAAAGACCCCAGAAAACAGGAATAGAATTCTTATTAACTTGTTAGATTCACTTACCGTTGGCTTTAGCCACGGATAAAGAAACTGCATAGTTTCGGGATTTAGCCCACAACTTAAGGACTAAAGTCCTTTCTGGTGAGGTTGATATTCCGTTGGCTAAAGCCAACGGTAATTGATAATAATCTTAATCTGATCATGTTTTTAATTTGGAACTGTTGCATAGCATAAAAATCGATTCCCCGATAAATAGAAGATTTCAAAGAGCTATTTCAAATTTTAGCAGATGTTCATAACTTAAGATGATAAATTACTTCTAAATGAGTACAATTTTTTCTTTTATGTATTTAGATTAAACTTTAAATTTGATACGTAATCGGTATGACCTTAAATGGTTAAATAAATTAGCATTTAAAGAAATTAATGCCTCCGGTGATGAAAAAGTCTCTATTTATTGGCTTCCTGCTCTCTTTCATAATAGCATTACAATCTAATTGTCAGAATGATACTATAGTCAATCCGTATGAGGCAAACGATACATTTATAAACGATTTCGGTTTGTTTACGAATGAAGAGGTACTCAAAATTTCTTTACGGTTTGATATAACAAACTATAAAAAAAAGAAATCAAAAGATGAGTATTTAAAAGCCATCCTGACTTACCATATCAATGAAAATGACTCTGTGAACAGGGAGATCAGGATCAAGTCAAGAGGGGAGATGCGCAACGCATATTGCGACTTTCCGCCTGTAAGACTGAACTTCAAAAAAAGTGATTTTCAGAAAGACGATCTGAAAGCAATAGATAAAATGAAAATGGTTACTCACTGCGAAAAAGGAAATGAGGAGAATGTTTTTAAAGAATACCTGATTTACAAACTTTATAATGTATTGACTGAAACCAGCTTTAGGGTAAGATTGGTAAATGTGGAATACATTGATACATACAAGGAACGAAAACCAATAAACACCTATGCTTTCTGGATCGAACCTGTTGAAATGCTTTCAAAAAGGGTAAGCTCAATAGAGGTACAAACGCTTAACCTTACTCAGAAAAATATTCTTCCTGAATGGATGGATCGGGTTTCAATTTTTAATTATATGATCGGTAATACTGACTGGTCGGTGCCAAACCAGCATAATTGTAAGGTTTTTACCGATCCTAAATCTCCAAATCCAGAGCTTGGAGTGCTCGTGCCATATGATTTTGATTTTTCGGGACTTGTAGATGCAGCTTATGCCATTCCATATGAGCCGCTTGGCTTAAAATCGGTTCAGGAGAGATGCTATGTAGGCATATGCAGAACTGAAGAAGATTTTACAAATGCCCTGAAAGAATTCATTGACAAAAAAGAAGAGTTTTATAAAGTTATAAATGATTTTACTCTGCTGGATAATAAAGAAAAGTCAAAAATGATTGGCTACCTTGATAGTTTTTATAAAGAATTTGACAAAAGAAATACTATCATTAGTAACATGATGAGCCGTTGCAAGAAATTTTAAAAATTAGACTCCTATTCTTTGTCATTTGATTCAATCTCATTAAGTCACGAGGAGACTACATTTTAGATAAAACGATATCAGAGATTCGCCGAGCGATTATGCTAATCAAGGTCTCCATCTTAAAAAATGGTATTATCTTTGCATGTCAATTTAACTGTAATATCCATTTAATACTTAATGCCATGAAAATAAAAGCTTTATATCTGTTAATATTTCTTGTTTCTATTTCTTCACAGGCTTATTCCCAGGAGAAAACAAAAAAAGAATTAAAGGCAGAGAAAAAGCTGGAAAAGCAAAAACAGACTGAAGAATTGTATAATTCAAAAACGTTTGTATTTGTCGGAAAAACAGCTCTTCCATCGGGAATGAAATCGGTTAATCTGGCCACCAATCCTAATTATATGAAGTTTCAGCCTGAGATGATTGAAAGCGAAATGCCATTTTTCGGAACAGCTTACAGTGGTGCTTCAGTCTATGGGAGGGAGACAGGGATGAAATTCAAAGGCAAACCTGATGAATTCACCGTAGTTAAAAAATCTAAGAATTTTCAGGTTGATGTTGTTCTGAAGGATAATAATGATACTTACAGAATTTCAATATCGGGTGGCTCTGAGGGAAATGCTTCACTAACCATAATTAGCAATAACAGAAGTCCGATAACCTACCAGGGCGATATTTCAGCCATAAAACAAGCTGAGAAGCAGATATCTTATTAGGGATAAGAACAGCTTTAAATATTGCGGTGCTCTTCTTAAGACAATGAAGTTTCCCACCTATTGCCACTTTTCCCTAAATGAGTATCTTTAATGACCGAATCTGAAATCGTTGAAAATGAAACTAAATCCTGATTATCCTTCACTTTACCAAATAAATACCCGTGTCTGGCTTACTGAAATCTCACAGAATATTGGCAGGCACGCTACACTTGATGATATTCCTGATATTGAGCTTGATCAATTTGCCGAAATGGGGTTTGACTGGATTTGGTTTCTGAGTGTATGGTGCACCGGAGAGGCTGCCAGAAAAGTTTCACTTGAAAACCCTGAATGGCGGACTGATTTTGAAAAGACACTTTCTGATCTAAAGGATGATGATATAGCAGGTTCAGGCTTTGCAATTACCGGGTACTATGTTCATCCTGATTTGGGCGGAGACGGTGCATTATACCGTCTGCGTGAACGATTAAGCAAACGTGGACTTAAACTAATGCTCGATTTCGTCCCTAATCACATGGGACCGGATCATCCATGGGTTGAAAAGCATCCTGATTACTTCATTTCAGGAACAGAAACTGATCTTGAAAAGTTTCCAAAGAATTACTTTATGATAAAGTATGGCATCGGCAATAAAATATATGCTTATGGACGAGATCCGTACTTCTCAGGATGGCCCGACACAGTTCAGCTTGATTACAGCAATCAGGCTACTGTTAATGCTATGAACGAGGAGCTTCTGAGGATATCAGGGCAATGTGATGGCGTCAGATGTGATATGGCAATGCTTATCCTGCCTGAGATTTTCGAAAGGACGTGGGGCCGAAAAGCCAAACCTTTCTGGCAGTCAGTAATAAAGTCAGTTCATGATAAATTCCCAGACTTCTGTTTTCTGGGGGAAGTCTATTGGGATATGGAATGGACAATGCAGCAACAGGGATTCGATTATACATATGATAAAAGACTTTATGACAGGCTTATAGAAGGTCATGCAAGATCTGTATACGAGCATTTCTATGCCGGAATTGACTATCAGGATAAGCTTGCCCGGTTCCTTGAAAATCACGATGAGCATCGTGCCGCATCAGCTTTCGAACAAAAAGTACATGAAGCAGCAGCTGTAATAACATATTTTTCACCGGGATTAAGATTCTTTCACCAGGGACAGTCTGAGGGAAGGAAATTAAGAATCTCACCACATCTGGTCCGTGCCCCAAAGGAACCGGTAATTAGCGGTCTGAAGGATTTTTATAACAGATTACTTTCTGTAATTAAGGAAAATGTTTTTCGTGAAGGGAGGTGGGAATTGCTGAAAAGTGAACAGGCCTGGGAAGGTAACGGAACATGGGAATCATTTATACCATTCCGATGGGAAGACGTGAAGGGAAACAGCTCGGTTGTTATTATTAACTATGCACCACATAATAGTCAGTGCTATATTCATCTGCCCCTTACTGATATGGCTGGCAAGACTATCCTTTTTAGAGATATGATGGGTGAAGGTGTTTATGAACGCAATGGGAATGAACTGCAATCAAAAGGTCTTTATGTTGACCTTCCGGCATGGGGATATCACATATTTGAAGTCAGAAACCATTGATGGACGGAAGGCTTAAGTTGAAAGATAAAATAGCTTAAGACTTCTGATTTCAAACTGGCTAGCATCAAAGTAAACCTGAAGTATTTCAATATCGAAAACTAGGTTTACATATTTTTAAGTGAAAATACTTTGCCGAAGCAACCTTTCTGCGAGTAAATTTGTTATAGAATTATAAGGGATTTTATTTTTCTCTTGTATACGGTCTTTTTTCTATATTTGTATTCAATTCAAACTTATTAATCAAATCAGATTGCCATGAATAGACTATTTTCAAAGAAAGCAATAACTCTGCTGGGTATTTTTTCACTTACAGTATCTGTGACATACTCTCAGATTGACAATTTTGATTTTTTAAAGGCCGGCACCACCGACGGAGTTGCATTAACCCAGGCATATATTAAACCTTGGACAAACGCTTTTGGAGCTGCTCTAAACGGCAACTGGTATAATACGGCAAAACCTCATAAGCTAGGCGGTTTTGATATTACAATAGGGGCAAGTGTTGGCCAGGTACCCGAATCTGATAATACATTTGATGTATCAAAAATAGGACTTAAAACATTTACAGGTACGGGAATGGCACCTACAATATCGGGTCCTGACCAGCCAGGTGCTACATTGACAGGGACTACTGTAGCAGGAATACCTCCGGTTACTTTTCAGACACCTCCGGGAACTAACTGGAAATATATGCCTGTTCCATCTCTACAGGCAGGTATTGGATTGCCACTCGGGACAGAACTTAAAATCAGATTTATTCCAAAAATTACAATAGGTGAAGGTGATATTTCATCATGGGGAGTAGGTCTGTTGCACAGTCTTATGCAATATTTGCCAGGCGATAAGTTATTACCATTCGATGTATCAGTATTTGGCGGATATACAAAATTAACCGGCAATGCAGGTGTAAACCTTCAGCCTGGAACACCTCAGTATTATTCATCACAATTTCCATCAACGGCATGGGATAATCAAAATATTAAAATACTCGTAGATGCATGGAATGCTTCACTCATTGGTTCGCTAAATCTTCCTGTGATTTCATTCTACGGGGGGCTTGGCTATACCAAGACAAGTACTGTAATAAACCTGATCGGGAACTTTCCGTTACCTACAGTAAATCCAAGTTTGTCAACTACAAGTCAGGTTTATGAGGACGCAGGTGTTCTGAAGGATTTTCCTGAAATTGATATTAAGAACTTCTCAGGTATGAGAGCCAATGTCGGTTTCAGGCTGAAATTTGCTGTTGTAACCATTCATTTTGACTACACCAAGGCCCAATACAATATTTACTCTACAGGTTTGGGAATCTCGTTCAGATAATAATTAAGAAAAATTTTCTGATATCCCCGGGGTTCCAAAACTTTCCGGGGATTTTTTTTGCTGGAATTATCAGATAAAGCATATCTTTAATGAGTTTGATAAATTTTGTAAAACCTATTGATTTTTAAGCTTATAGCTAATGGGAGTGGATCAAAATAAAATTTACAAAGGTTACAGGTCTTTGCTTCAGGCTTCCAAAGCCACTGTTTCGCCAAAAGACAATATTAAGATAAGAAAAGCTCTAGACCTTGCTATTCAGGCGAGTGGCGATAAAGTAACAATGACAGGTGAGCCGGAGATACTTCATGTGCTTTCTGTTGCAAAAATCATTGCAGAAGAAATGGGGCTGGGACTTACTTCCATAATAACTGCATTACTGCACGACTCATATAATTCAATAGGCCTTACCCAGAAAGAACTTGAAAAGGAATTCGGGAAGAAAGTTGTTGAAATACTGAATGGTTTTTCACGCATCACTAGTATCGACTCGATGCAGTCATCTTTTCAGGCAGAAACTTTTCGGAAGCTTCTTCTGAGCCTGGCTGATGATGTAAGAGTAATTCTTATCAAGCTTATCGAAAGGCTTGAATACATGAGAAATCTCGATTCTGCTCCCGAAAAGGAGAGGCTTCCGATGGCCTCTGAAACATATTTTTTGTATGCGCCACTTGCTCACAGGCTTGGTTTTTATAATATCAAGTCGGAAATGGAGGATCTGGCTGTCAAATACCTCGAGCCTGAACAATATAATGCTGTGGAGTGCAAAGTTAAACAGACAACAGCTTCGAGGAATAAGCTTATTCGTGATTTTTCCGTCCCGCTTAAAGAGAAACTTGAGAAGCTGGGGATTAAATTCACTATCAAAAGCCGCACAAAATCAATACATTCCATACTTCTTAAGATGAAAAAACAGGGTGTGGAATTTGAAGAAGTATACGATCTTTTTGCCGTGAGGATCATAATTGACAGTACAGGAGAAAATGAAAAATCAGACTGCTGGCGGGCCTATTCCATAGTGACAGACCTATATCAGCCAAATCCAAGCAGAATGCGCGACTGGCTCTCAGTTCCTAAATCCAATGGCTACGAATCACTTCATACTACTGTTGTAGGCCCAAGAGGTAAATGGATAGAGGTTCAGATAAGATCTTCACGGATGGATGAGATTGCAGAAAAGGGACTGGCAGCACATTTTAAGTACAAAGGAATCAAGGGTGAGGGAGGACTGGATACCTGGCTTACAAAAATGCGTGAAATACTGGAATCGTCAGAAAAAGAGGATAATGCATTTATTGACCAGGTAAGATCCGGATTATATACCGATGAGGTATTTGTTTTTACTCCTAAAGGCGATTTGCGCCAGTTACCTGCCGGCTCAACAGTACTCGATTTTGCATTTGATATTCATACCGATGTGGGAGCCAGCTGTGTCGGGGGCAAGGTAAATGGTAAGAATGTAACAATAAGATATGTTCTGCAAAATGGCGACCATGTATCTGTTATACGTTCCAAAAACCAGAAACCAAAACAGGATTGGCTTTCATTTGTGGTCACCAATAAGGCAAAAACAAAAATTAAGCAGGTTCTGAATGAGGAAAAGACCAGGGCCGCCGCCGATGGAAAAGAAATCCTTATGCGGCGCATGAAGAACTGGAAAATTGTTTATGGCGATTTACTTATTCAGAAACTTCTCAATTTCTATTCACTTAAAACCGCTCAGGACCTTTATTATCTTATTGCAACAGAAAAAATTGAACTGCTTGCAATTAAGGAAGTTTTACTGCAGGATGAATCTGCAGAGTCTGTTGGCAACGAAGCTCCTGCTGCTGAAAGAGATTTTAAAGAACAAACAGATTCTCAGGTTTCTGATTATCTGATTATTGAAGACAGGGTGGAGGGTTTGGATTACAGACTTTCAAAATGCTGCAACCCTGTGTTTGGTGACAATGTATTTGGTTTTGTTACAATCTCTGAAGGAATTAAAATTCACAGAACAAGTTGTCCCAATGCCCATAACATGATGGCCAGGTATCCATACAGAGTTATAGCTGCACGCTGGTCACAATCAAAAAACAGTCCATCATTTGTAACTGCTGTTAAGATTACAGGCATTGAGGATATTGGCATGGTGAATAAAATTGCTGATGTAATTAATGATAATAAAGCAATCGTCCGCAGTTTTAATTACAATATGTCTGATGGAATGTTTGAAGGTATACTTAATATAATGGTGCCTAACAGTGATGTCCTTCATGGTATTATAAGAAAATTGCAGGGACTGAAAGGGATACTGAAAGTGACGAGGTATGAGAGTTTGTCTTAATCGTTTGTATGCTGGCGCGGATTTGCAATCCGTGCCACAGTTAATAATAGCACGGATTACAAATCCGCGCTAGCTTGTTTTACTTGACCTGCTGGCGCCGATTTGTAATCGGTGCCACAGATTAATAGCACGGATTACAACCGAGCAGAATACGAGGCACGGATTACAAATCCGCGCCAGCAACTGCGAGCTCGGCGAAGCCAAATCCGCGCTAGCTTCAATTCGTTTAAATAATCAATACCTCTGATCCGGGACAATCGGCAGCTTAGCCATCTTCTCAACTTCAAGTGACGGAAAGCCGAACTCTTCAACTACTTTTCCGAGAATAAGATATGTGCCGCTGCCTTTAAACGGATAGTATTTAAGTGATTGGGAGAAATGTGTGGTGTCGAAGAAGTTTCCTTCCGAATCAATAAACGACCCGAAATTCATCCAGTCATTCTTGATTGTCTTGATATATTTTACAGTTACAAGGTGCCCAACCATCCGTATCTTTTTTCCCTTGTGATTAATCATGTTCCGTGCTGATACCTCTCCTCTGAATGGTGTTACAAGCAAATCGAACCAGCTCATTGTTACAGGAAATCCGAATAGTTCTATCTCATCATACACATCCTCGGTATTTCCCTGCACAAGATCGGGGAGTGTGAATTCTTTAACAGGACTTGAAAACAGGGGACGTACACTTTCGGTTTTGTTTTTGTTGATGAGCATATGAGCCTCCCACAGTAATACGGCTTTCTTTCTTCCTGTAAACCTGAATGCACCGGCTCTTATAAGAAGAATAGCCTGCTCAAGCCCCGGGCAGACTCTCGTTACAAAATCATTCAGGTCGGCATAAGGTCCTTCTGCATTCCTTATCTCTTCAATTAATTGCGCCAGTTTGTACTCAAGGCTCATAATATGAATAAACCCGATATAAATGTCTGTTCCGTAAATTGTTGTTTTGTAAGTGCTTTTATTCACACAAGGGGGCTGAATGCTGGCTCCGAACCTTCTTGCTTCATGAACGTATACCCATGTTCTGTAAAAACCTCCGAAGTTATTTATTACCGCCACCATGAACTCGAGCGGATAATGGGCTTTTAGCCACAGGCTCTGAAAACTCTCAACAGCGTACGATGCAGAATGGGCCTTAGAGAATGAATAACCTGCGAACGACTCAATCTGTCTCCAGACCTCTTTTGTAACTTCCTCGCTATAACCCCTTTCGCGGCAATTGGAGAAAAACCTTTCAACAATACGCTGCATCTCCTGTTTTGATCTATGCTTGCCGCTCATCGCCCGGCGCAGTGTATCGGCATCAGCCAGATCGAGCCCTGCGAAGTGATGGCACACCTTCAATACATCCTCCTGATACACCATAACCCCGAATGTTTCTGCAAGCTGCTCCTTCATAACCGGATGTATGTATTCAAACTTATCCGGATTATGAAACCGGAAGATATATTCCTTCATCATGCCTGAGCGCGCCACACCGGGACGTATTACTGAGCTGGCTGCCACGAGCGTTGTGTAATTGTCGCATCTCAGCTTCTGCAGAAGACCGCGCATTGCAGGACTCTCGACATAGAAACACCCTTTTGTTTCACCGATTCTAAGATATTCTTTTACCTTTTCATCGGTTTTAAATTTCTGAACTGCATGAACATCAACATCAATACCACGGTTCCGCAGGATTATTTCAGCACTTTCGCGGATATGACCGATACCCCGCTGGCTAAGAATATCGAGCTTCTCGAAGCCGATCTCCTCGGCAGTATACATGTCCCACTGGGTAGTTGGAAAGCCCTTCGGAGGCATGTCGAGTGCAGTGTAGCATGTAATTGGCTCTTCAGAAATAAGTATGCCGCCAGCATGGATGCTCCTCATATTCGGGAAGTCGGCAATCTTCAGTCCTGTTGAGAAGATTACATTTGTCAGCTCATTGCGGTTGGTCACGGCCGATGGATTATCTATCAGTGAATCAATCTCTTCTTTCGGCAGACCATGCACTTTTCCAAGTTCCCTTATAATCGATTTTCCCCTGAAGGTGCTCATTGTTCCAAGGAGCGCAGTGTGTTTGTATCCGTACCTTTTAAAGATATAGTCAATTACTTCATCACGCTCTTTCCATGAATAGTCGATATCAAAATCAGGCGGACTGCTCCGTTTCGGATTTATGAAACGCTCGAAGTAAAGGTTTAGATCAATTGGGTCAACATTGGTGATTTTCAGGCAGTAAGCAACAACAGAATTAGCTCCGCTACCCCTTCCGACATGATAAAAACCCCTGGCCATGGAATACCTTACTATATCCCAGGTAATCAGGAAATATGATGAAAAGCCCAGCTTGTCAATAATCTCCAGTTCATGCTTTACTCTCTTCTTTGCTTCGCTGTTTTGTCTGCCATACCTGTAAATCATTCCGTCCCATGCCAGTTTTTCGAGAAGAAGTTTATCGTCATATCTGCTTGCAGAATAGATCTTTTTGTTTTTAAGGCCCTTAAGGTCAAACTGTAATGAGCAATCGTCAATCAGTTTCTTTGTATTGCTCACCAGCCACTTATGATCTCTGAAGATTCGCTCAAGATCAGCAGGCTTTCTGAAGAACTCATCTTCACCGGCACACTGCCATAGCTGCAGGTGACTCAGAAGTATGTTATTGTCAACGGCCCTGAGACTTTTATGTATGAATATATCATCGGTAGCGGCAAAAGTCACCGGATGAAGTATTACCATCAAGTTCCGGTTGAGGGCTGAGCTCATTGTAAGCAGACTGTTTATTTCAGAAGGCCTGATGCCAATACGTTCATTATCATGTAGTTTGCGTTCAGGAATTTTTTTAAGCGAATAGATTATATACGATTCTTTGAATTGCGGTGCAGGAAAGGGGATAGGCGTTTTATTAAAGTTTAGATCTGACAGAAATTCATTTAGCTCCTGTAATCCCCTGTTATTGCGTGCAATGCCGATGTACAGAAGCTCATTGTCGTTCCTGAATTCAATCCCTGCAACCGGCCTTATGTTGTTTTTGCTGCATTCACCTGCAAATTCAGGAATTGCTGTTGAGTTGTTGATATCAGTAAGTACTACAACACCAGCGTCTGCAGCCAGTGCGTTCTGCACGAGCTGTTCCACGGACATAGTGCCGTAGCGTAAACTGTAGTATGAATGGCAATTAAGGTACATGTAATTTTGTCTTGCAGTCTTGCGGTCTTTTGCTGGCGCGGATTTGCAATCCGTGCCTTGTAATCTGGCCTTGTACTCTGCCCGGTTGCAATCCATTCTTATTTTTCTTTGGCACGGATTACAAATCCGCGCCAGCGAGTTCTTTTTAACTCTAGGCACTCCAAACTTTCATCTTCCGTACATCATATACTTTTTGAGTCTTTCTTCCATCATATTCTGTTCTTTGAGGGCATTTTCGAGCTGTTTAAGGGCTTTTTCCTCCCTTTCGCTTATCGTCATTACTCCGGATGCTCTGCGGACGGCATTTCGCCCGAAACGCTTTCTGAGATTATCCATGGCCATATAAAGGCTCACCTTCTCGGGGGTATCGTCAAAGAGGTCGAGCTGCTGAACACCTCTCACCATGTGGCTGAATCTGACACCAATGAGTCTTATAAGCATGCGCCGCTGGTAAAGCCTGGCAAAAAGTTCTTTTGTGATATCACCAAGAACATGGTCGAACGATGTATAAGGTATCCGTTTCTGCAGTGTGTGGGTATCAAAATTTGAATATCTTATTTTTACAGTTACGCATGAAGTAAGTTTTTCCTGTTTTCTCAGCTCAAATGCAATCTTTTCTACCATGCTTACAAGCAGTTGGTTGAGCCTTACGATGTCGGTTGTATCTTTTTCGAATGTATGTTCTGTGCTAATAGATTTCTGTTCCGAGTAGCTTATAACAGGAGTGGAGTCTATCCCGTTGGCTCTCTTCCACATCTCAATCCCGTTTTTGCCCATCAGTTTTTCAAGCATTTCAACAGGGATATTTCTGAGGGTAAAGATTGTTGCGATGCCCATTGACCTGAGAACCTGGTAGGTTTTCTGTCCGATCATCGGGATCTTTCTTATCGACAGCGGATCGAGAAAAGGCAGCACTATGGCACGGGGCACTTCTATTTCTCCGTTTGGCTTTGCCTCACCTGTTGCAATCTTCGAGACTGTCTTGTTTACCGATAGTCCGATTGATATTGGTAGCCCGGTCTCTTTCATTATATACTGCCGCAGTTCATGCGACCACTTATAACACCCGTAAAAACGGTCCATGCCTGTAAGATCGATATAATGTTCATCCACAGATGCTTTCTCGTACAGCGGTGCCCGTTCCGCAATTATTGAGGTTACTATGTTTGAATAGTTGCTATATAGCTCCATGTCGCCGCGTATAACAATTGCATCGGGACACATATTCCTCGCAAATTTCATTGGCATTGCAGAGCTGACGCCGTATTTGCGGGCCTCATAACTGCAGCTCGAAACCACTCCGCGGTCCGACATTCCGCCAATTATCACCGGCTTGCCGATAAGCCGGCTGTTCTTCAGCCTCTCAACCGATACGAAGAATGTATCGAGGTCGAGGTGAAGAACGGAACGGTCTATGTTGCTTGTAATGATCATTTTAAATATTATCTGGTTCTTGTTGCAGGACTTTTGCTGGCGCGGATTTGAAATCCGTGCCTTGCAGTCTACCTGGTTGCAATCCATCTTATTTTCTTTGGCACGGATTACAAATCCGCGCCAGCGAAGAAGCAATCTCATACCCTGTTCCGATTATTGATAAAAAATATTTCATATTTCTTGCATATAATATAATTATGTTTTACTTTTGATTAGAATTTAATCATTTTACTGATTACAATATAATCAAAATTAATTATGCACTTCGCATCAAACATTAAATTTTTAAGAAAAAGGAGGGGCAGGACGCAGGATGATGTTGCTTTTGCCCTTAACCTTAAACGTTCAACCCTCAGCGGTTATGAGAACGGTGTGGCCCAGCCCGGAATAGAAATACTTATTTCTTTTTCCGGTTATTTTAATATAGCAATAGATACTATACTTAAGCTTGATATTGCAAAACTTTCAGAAAGCCAGCTTGGCGAACTTGAAAGGGGGTATGATGCATATGTTAAAGGAAGTAACCTGCGTGTACTGACTACAACTGTCAATTCGGCAAACCAGGAAAATATCGAACTTGTTCCGGAGAAGGCAAAGGCCGGATATGCAACCGGATATGCCGACCCTGAATATATCGGCGAGCTTCCTGTATTCACCCTGCCGTTTCTTTCAGAAAAAAAGAAATACAGAACTTTTCAGCTTAAGGGCGATTCGATGCTTCCGATTCCTGATGGATCGTGGGTTACAGGTGAGTACCTGCAGGACTGGATGGGTATTATAAGCGGAAAAGCCTATGTGGTATTCACTCTGGATGATGGAATTGTATTCAAGGTAGTCGAAAATAATATCCGCACCGATGGAAAGCTTGTTCTCTATTCACTTAATCCAATCTATGAACCTTATGAAGTTCATATAAATGAAGTTAAGGAAATCTGGAAATTCGTCAATTATATAAGCAGTGAAATTCCCGATCCTGTTTTACCCGAAAAACAACTAATTCAGGCTGTTGCAGGGATGAAGCACGATCTGGAAAGGATAAAGGCGAGGATGGGAAGTGAGATTTCGGATGTCGATGAAATGTAGGGAACAGTCGCGACTGTCCCCTACACTGTTAAATCATGCCAGTTTCCATCTATAAAATCTATCGGAATTTTATCGGTATTTTGCAAATCTTCGTATTTGATCATCACATGAGGTAACTTCTTTAAATGACTAATATCCTTAATTTTATTAGTGGTTGATGATGTAATTATTACAAATAGTCCGGGCTCAACAAAATTCCTTAAAGCAGGTGATTCGCAGATCACTGGCGTACCCTCAGGTACTTCTTTCATTATTTCATTGAATACATTCAGAAGCTGATTGTCCCATACCTTTGCAAACCAGACCTTTTTAGCGCCGGATTTAAGCATGCGCGAAGTATCTTTTGATGTTTCTCTGTTAGTCTCTTCATAAATTGCATAACCTTGTTCCTCCGATTTAACAACAAGGCCCTCGGTAGTTTCATGGAAATGCGGGGTTATCTTAACTGCAATAATTTCAAGGTTACTGAACTGCTCAATGATTCTGCAGGCCAGGGAGGTTTTGCCCGATTTGGTTCCTGTGCCGGCAATAATAAGAAGGTTGGGAATTGTCATAATAATTTAAATAAAAAACTCTGTGGCTCTCTGTGCTTCTCCGGATTTCCTCTGTGTAATAATAATTTTAAGAACTTACACAGAGCTCACAGAGGACCACAGAGATACACAGAGTTACTAAGAATGAATAATTACTATTCCTTAGTTAATGCAATTATCTGTTGAATGATCTTTTCGTTATCAGATTCCGGTATTTTTCCAATGAAGAGTGCACGGCACACACGGTTTTTATCAAGGATGGCTATGCTATAATTATCTTCAGGCATTCCCCATTTTGCCTGAAGCGTTCCATCATAATCAAATAAGATAGTTGTTCCGAATTTCTTTGCCTTCTTGCCTGCAATAGAGCGGATAAGACCATTTGGTTTCCAGGTTGATTTGCAATCTACGATTCCAAATCCTTTGAACTGATCCCTGGTTAGTCTTTTATCAACATCAATTGCTTTATTAACAGCTTCATTAAAAGGTTCATTAAGTTCAGATTCGTCAGGATCAACATAATTTACCTGAAGTACTTTTCCTGCCCAGGAATTCATTGTAAACTCCTTTTTATCGGCATCTGTAAACATCCAGTCAGGAGCTTTTACACCAACAGCCAGTTTAACATTCTGCTGTCCGAAAACGAATGGTAGAGCAAATAAACTGATAACGAGTGTGATGATCATTTTTTTCATAAGTCGTCTTTTAAAATTTATTTCGAAATATATGAAATATTTATCAGTAATTAATTTTTCTGGTTTTTATCATTTATCCGGCCAAGAATATTACTTTTGCGGTCTAATTTATTTCTATGCAATTAATAAGAAATATAGCTATCATTGCGCATGTTGATCATGGGAAAACAACTCTGGTTGACCGAATTATACAGGAATGCCAGGTTTTTGACCAGAGGAAGGAGCTAGGTGATCTTATTCTTGACAGTAACGATCTTGAGCGTGAAAGAGGGATTACAATACTTTCTAAAAACGTCTCTGCTAACTATAAAGGTGTTAAAATTAATATTATTGACACCCCTGGTCACGCTGATTTTGGAGGGGAAGTTGAAAGGGTTCTCAAAATGGCTGACGGAGTATTGCTGCTCGTTGATGCTCTGGAAGGACCTATGCCTCAAACCAGATTCGTTCTCGGAAAAGCTATCGCGCTTGGACTTAAACCAATCGTAGTTGTAAATAAAGTTGATAAGGATAACTGCAGACCTGATGAGGTTCAGCAGGATGTTTACGAGCTTATGTTCAATCTCGATGCCTCTGATGATCAGTTGAATTTTGAAACGGTCTTCGGTTCTTCAAAACATGGCTGGATGAGCGGCGACTGGAAAAATCCCACCACTGATATTAAATATCTTCTTGATACAATCCTTAAGGAAATACCTGAACCTCCGTATATTGCAGGAACCGCACAGATGCAGGTTGCATCACTCGATTTCTCAAGCTATGTTGGCAGGATTGCTATCGGACGTGTTTTCAGAGGTGACATTAATGTAGGTGTTGACTATACTCTTTGTAAGAGAGATGGCAAAGTAAAGAAAGTACGTGTTAAGGAATTATATGTGTTCGTAGGTCTGGGCAGATTAAAAGTTGAATCAGTCAGATGCGGAGACCTTTGCGCAGTTATCGGACTTGATGATTTTGAGATTGGCGACACTCTGGCTGACCTGCTTGCACCTGAAGCGCTTCAGAGAATTGAGGTTGACGAACCTACAATGAGTATGGTTTTTACTATTAACAATTCCCCGTTGTTTGGTAAAGAGGGTAAGTTTGTTACATCACGCCATCTGAGAACCAGATTAATGCGTGAAATCGAAAAAAACCTTGCACTTAAAGTTGAAGACACAAAATCAGAGGATACATTTAATGTTTTTGGCCGCGGAATTCTTCACCTCTCGATTCTGATAGAAACAATGCGCCGTGAAGGCTATGAGTTCCAGGTTGGAAAGCCAAAAGTTATTCTTAAAGAAATTGACGGTGTTAAATCAGAGCCTTACGAAACACTTACAATAGATGTTCCACCTGATTATTCAGGTAAAGCAATTGAGCAGATCACACTTAGAAAAGGTGAGATGATTATTATTGAGCCCAAAGGCGATCTTACTCATATAGAATTTGATATACCATCACGCGGACTTATCGGGTTGCGTAATAACATGCTCACTGCAACTGCAGGCGAAGCAGTTATGCATCACAGGTTCAGAGCATACGACAAATACAAAGGCGACGATCTTATGCCAAAACAGAACGGTTCTATCATATCGCTCGATCAGGGAATGGCAACAGGTCATGCAATCGACCGTCTTCAGGACAGGGGAAGATTCTATATCGATCCGGGAGAACAGGTTTACCGCGGACAGGTTATAGGTGAGAATACAAGGCTTGGTGATATGGAGGTCAATATTGTAAAGGGTAAAAAACTGACAAATATGAGAGCCTCCGGTTCAGATGAAAGTCTGAGAATTGCACCCAAGCTAAAATTCTCTCTCGAGGAAGCCATGGAGCAGATAAAGGATGATGAATACCTTGAAGTAACTCCATTAAACCTGAGGATGCGAAAAATGCCAGGCTATAAATTTGCTTAGAAATTAACCGGTTTCATTTTATTCTTCACTAAATGAAAAGAATTAAAATCGTTATTACGGCTTTGCTTTTTTTATTGTCAGTGTCTTTATTCGGACAAACTCCGGATTATGAAAGATTCGGTATAGAAACGAAAGACAATCGTATACCGGTTGGATTGAAAGTGGGAGATACGGCACCTGAATTCTCGGGGTACGATCAGACCGGTAAAGCTGTAAATTCCAAAAAACTGCTTGAGAATGGACCCATTATACTTTTCTTTTACAGAGGTAAATGGTGTCCGGTTTGCAGCAAATACCTTAATAGCTTTCAGGATTCACTTAATATTATTACTGACCAGGGATTTAATGTTGTTGCTATCACTCCCGAGTCGATTGAAAATGTTGAACAGACAGTTAAATTTCACAATCTGACTTTTACAGTTATCTACGACTGTCAGGAAATGATAATGAAGGATTTTGATGTAATGTTTTCTGTTACTAAAGAATATCAGCAGCTTATTCTCACAACACTAGAAACAGATATCGCTAAAAATAATGGTCACGATCCGGCGCATCTGCCTGTGCCAGCAACATATATAATAAATCGTCAGAGGATAATTACGGCAGTTCAGTTTGATCCTAATTATAATAACAGGGCATCTGTAAAGTGGATGCTGCAAAATCTTGGATCTGGACTTTAGAACATTGTTTCAACCGGCATTAATGGCGGCCATTCTGAATGCTTTCATATTCTCCCATGTTGTCCCGGGAGTAATTTCACAACCTGCCGAAATAATACATCTTCCCGAAGCAGCAGAGATATCTTCTGAAACTGTCTTCCTGATCAAATCAAAGTTCCCTTCCTGAATTATACTTACCGGGTCTGCCTTGCCTGAAAATACCTGCCGGGGACCAAGCAAAGAAGCATATTCTGCCATAGAGAATACAAGATGGTCTATATCAACAATATCAGCTCCTGTTGCAATCATTGCAGGAAGTATTGATGTTGTATTTCCACAAATATGCAACTTGGCAATTGCTCCAAGCCCGTGGATGTGATCAACAAGTTGTTTTTGCCTGTCAAAAGCAAAAGTATTATAAAGATCAGGTCCGATCTGAGAACAAAAGGCATCACCAATACCAATACAATGAGCCCCTGCTTGTATCTGCAAGGTTATAAAGTCTTTGGCACTCTTAATTATCATGTCCATTGTCTTTTCGACAAGCTCCTGTTCGAGCAGAAAATCGAGGGAAGCATTCGAGGCACCTCTTAAATCAACGTATTCAGCCACAGGACCTTCAACCCATCCAACAATAAACAGTTCATTTCCAACCTGCTTTTTAAATTCTGCAATTTCGAGAAGTCTGTTATTACACCTCATGTTTTTCGTGGCATCGTAGGGCTGCAGCATTGAAGCAGCAGCTGCATCAGGAAGATGTCCTCCTTTGTCAACCGGCAAGTCGTTTGCAGGGTATTCTATCTGAATCCCGAAAGCTGAAGCTTCTGCCCACGGATCTGATAATACAGTTACAAGGTCCATGTCAAAATCCCTTGCGCACTTTAACACTGAAAAGCATTTCGAATATGGATCTGTACAAAACTCTCTGTATCCGACACCTGCATACTTTGCTGCCCATCTCATAATGAGAGGATGGAAGGGAGGGTGATCCACTTTATTACCCTTAATAAACTCAAGCGTTCTTTCAAGACCAGTCATTTCTCTCCTTTTAATATTCGTTAAGAAAATCATTAAATGGTTTCATTGCCTTCATTGTTTTGATAACATTATCGAAATAGTGTTCATCAAGCACCTGATTATCTTTCAGTTCACTCATTGCCAGATAGCTTTTGTATTTAAGAAGTTCAATATGAGGATGATCAGAAGGATATCCTTTTGGTGCTTTTTTAAGGCTTTCACCGGTTATTGCGCCAAAATATTTAATAAATTCCTTATCATTAATTATTTTCAGGAAGCGCTCTGGCTCATCGTCAATCTTCTCTCTGATGGCTGAGAGCCATGGGGCAGGAGGCATATAGGCCCCGCCGGCAATAAAACTTTTTTCCGGTTCAATATGAAGATAATAACCCGAAAATTTGTCTCCGTTCTTTTTCCCTCCCTTAACGATAAAAGCACCAAAATTAGTTTTATATGGTGATTTATCATTAGAAAAGCGTATGTCACGGTTTATTCTGAAAATACAGCTTTTAGCCTCAAGGCCTTTCATAATAGGATCAAAATCAATTACCTTATCGATAATTTCCTGAATAAAAGATTCAAAATTTTCTTTAGCAGTTAAATATACTGGTCTATTAGCCAGGATCCATTCCCTGTTGTTGTTCTTCTTAAGCAACTTAAGAAAATCGAGTGTAGTTTTATTTATCGTTTTCATCTTTTCTTATAATCATTTCTCTTAAAGTAATTCATCGGTAAGTGCCTCTAAACCGTTAAACCGTTATACCGTTGCACCGTTATTTCCGTATATCAAACGCCATTAATACTTTTCCATGTCGCTGATAAAGAACGCCATTATTTATAACAGGATGAGAAAAGTGCTGGGCATTTCCCTTCTTTATTCTGAATGAACTGACTTTTTCAATTTTACCCTGATTATAGCCAATTAACATCAGATCGCCCTTCTGAGTATAAAAATAAAGCATGTCGTCGGCTGCAATTATTGCTCCGGTTCCTATTTTGAGCGAATCTGTGAGCATGCCGGTTTCAGCATTTATTGAGCGCAGATCCGGAGTTATAGTCCCTCCGCAATAAAGAAAATTACCTATTTTTATTGAACCGCCCATATAACTGTCAAATAATCTATTCCTCCATACTTGAGTAATAGCGGTGCCATCGTCAGAGAGTTTAAGTTTAACCGCCCCGTTTCCTTCGCCGGTAACATAATAAATATATCCATTATCGTATAATACATTATTACTGTGGGTATCACCATACCCGGGACCTCTTTTTTCAAGAGGAAAATTTTCCTGTTCGTGCGACCACAAAAGTTTGCCATTTTTTGTATTAAAGCCCATGAGGTGGTATGATGTAAAAGTAACGAATATGCTTTTGCCTCCATGTTCAATAAGCTGTCCCGGATTATAACCCGATACTTCACCAAATCCTTTATTGGTCCAGATAAGCTTTCCTGTAAAACGGTTCATTGCAACAACATTATTAACTTTGCCACCAACTGTCCAAAATATCTTATCATCATGAATAAGAGCAGCCTCCGAATGTCCATGCAGAGGAAGAATGCCATTCAAATCTTTTACAAGGTCTTTCGACCAGACAATTTTACCATCGGATTTATTAACACAGTAGAGGTTACCCAGCCCAGAGCCAACATAAATAAGATCATCTGCAATAGTTGGGATTGAACGCGATCCGGGATATGATCTCATCCACTCTTTCCCGAGTGTTGTCTGCCATTGTTTTTCTCCCTTCAGATTGAAACTGAACAGGATCAACATTGTATCAATCTCACCGGTTATATAAAACCGGTCTTCGGTAAATATTGGCGAAACGAATCCATTTCCAATATTATCGATTGACCAGATCTCTTTTGGCCCCTCTGCAGGCCACGATTTTAATAGATTTGATTCATTATAAATACCCTTCCTGTCAGTTCCCCTCCATTCGTAAATCTTTGTTTCTTGCTGGAATGCAGGAAGCAGAAGGATAAGTGTAAATAGTGCAGTTATTATATTCATTATTTTAAAATTAAGGTTTATACAAGTAATTCAAAGATACTTTCCTAAGCTAATATTTCTACAAAAAACTTCAAATAATTGTTTGCAGTTCCAAATAAATTTGACGAAATTAATGACATAATTATTGATCAGAAACTAATCAAATTTTAAAAATGGGAAGATTTGACAAATTCTGCCAGAGTTGCGGAATGCCTATGGAAATGGATCCTGAAAAGGGAGGTACCAATGCAGATGGCTCCAAGACAGTTAAATACTGTAGTTACTGTTATCAGTCAGGTCTATTCAAAGACAATTTTACAAAGCCGGGAGAAATGGTGGCTCTTGTAAAGGAAAAATTAAAAGAGATGGGCTACGGGCCAATTAGGCGCTGGTTTTATTCATCGCATATTGGTCAGCTTGAAAGATGGAAAAGGTAAAACTCTGAACAACTTTTGTAATTAATAAATCAGGGGAAAGACTATCTTTATGGCTCATTGGCCTGCTATGAAGAAAAGTATTTTCAGTTCAATTCTTCTTATTTCTCTTGTGTTTTGTTCACTTTCCTGCACGGAAGGCGAAGCCGGAAAGACTGGCGTTTTGATAGTGCGTCCATTAAAAGATACAATTGGGTTTGCACAATATCCATGGCAGATGGACAGTCTTATGTCAAGAATTTCCAGGACTGGTTGGAAACGGTCCGGCTCAGAAGGAATGAAGTTTGCAATTTGTCCGCATGATGACTATACTTATGTCGGAGCGCTATATCCGGAGTTGCTGCAACACATTAAAGCGCCGAATATTATATTGCTGGGTGTTGCTCATAAGGCGGCATCGATGGGAGTGGAGAACGATTTGGTTTTCGATACATACACTCACTGGAAAGGGCCATGGGGCAATGTTCCGGTATCACATGCACGGGAGGAATTGTATTCTCTTTTAAAAAGCAATTTTGCAGTTCTGAACGACTCGCTTCAAACTGTTGAACATTCAGTTGAATCAATGATTCCGTATTTGCAATATTTCAACCGGAATGTTTCAATTGTTTCAATTCTTGTTCCTGCAATGAATCCTGACAGAATGGAGGAGTGCGGGAAAGCTCTTGCCGAAGCTATCAAAACAGTTGCAGAGAAGAAAAGATGGAAGTGGGGTGTTGATTATTCAATTATTGTAACTACTGATGCAGTTCATTACGGGAATGAAGACTGGGGAGGTGCAGACAGAGCTTACTTTGGCTGTGATGAAAAAGGAAATATGCTGGCACGGACACATGAATCGGAAATTATTGAAAAATGTCTTACTGGCCCATTAAATCCACTAAAGATCAGGCAATTCAGTGATTACACTATTGAGAAAGAAAATTTCAGGGAGTATAAATGGACCTGGTGCGGACGATATTGTGTACCGGTCGCTTTATATACTTCATATTACCTGAGCCAGACAGAACCGTTATCGGGAAATCTCACAGGTTACACAACAAGTATTTCATCCTCTCATATTCCTGTAGATGACTTATCAATGGGAAGAACCGCAATTGCAACAGATTGTCACTGGGTGGGTTATGCAGCAATTGCTTTCAGGTAAAAAATTTGTATTAAATTTGAACTAAATGACAGATTATATTGAAAATATGGACTGTAAAATACCCAGATTGTTTAGAAATATTACTTCTGCTTGCTTACTTCTGCTTCTGATAGCTTCTGCATGCAAAACTGAACCTGCTTTTAATATTCAACAGGAAATAGATAAAACAGGTGATAAATTTGTTCCTGATAAACGTCTTGGAGTATATAGTATTATATCAAAAAAAACTGATAAAAATGTATTTATTCTTAAAGGAGAGACAACTAGTCCGGCTGCAAAATACGATTTAATAGATACTTTAAATAATTCAGGTATATCTCTAATTGACAGTATTTTAATTTTACCTGATACGACCCATATTAATCTGTACAGGGGATTGGTGACTTTAAGTGTAATAAACCTGCGGAGATATCCAGATCACAGAGCGGAGCTTGTTTCTCAGGCAATTCTTGGCACTCCGGTAAAAGTTCTCAAAGAGGAAGATTCATGGCTGTTAATTCAGACACCTGATAACTATATTTCCTGGACAGAGAAATCATCTGTAGAATTGATTTCCGGGTCAGAACATAATATCTGGAAAAAATCTGAAAGAGTCATTTATGTAGAACCTGACGGCTGGATTTATTCCAGTCCGGGTGGGCGCGATGTAATCGGAGATATTGTAGCAGGGTCAATTCTGGAGAAGAGTGGGGAATCAGATGGTTACATTAATGTGAAATTCCCTGATGGCAGGGAGGGATTTATTAAAAAGAATGAGATTCAAAATTTTGAATCGTTCCGCAATAATCCTGGTTACAGTGAAGACAAGATAATAAGTGTCGCATCAACACTTACAGGCATACCATATTTGTGGGGTGGCAGATCTTCCAAGGGTGCAGATTGCAGCGGCTTTGTGCAATCTGTATTCTTTATGAACGGGTTGATACTGCAGCGCGATGCTTCATTGCAGGCTCTTCACGGAACATCTGTTGATATTTCTGATGGGTATAGTCAACTAAGAAAAGGAGATCTTCTTTTTTTCGGTTCAAAGGACAATGAAAAAGACCATGTTACCCATGTTGCTATATATATAGGTGATAGTGAATACATTAATGCTTCCGGAAGAGTTGTAATAAATAGTTTGGATCCTGCCGGAACGAATTACAGCAATTACAGGAAGAATGCTTTGCTGTCTGCCCGCAGAATAATCGGTGCGGTTGATGACACCGGAATTATCCAGTTATCAAAGCATGGGTGGTATTGAACATAAAATAATATAAGGATTAATGGTTACAAGACGAAGGTTTCTGACAGATTGCAGTATAATGGCCGGTGGTATAGGATTTTCATATATATCATTGGGCAAGGATGGAATTAATTCAGATGCTGTCCTTAACTCAAATAAATCCGGTATGAAATTCAGGTATAAACCATATGTTTTACAACTGAAACATGTGTTTACCCTTGCGTCAGGTTCGAGGAGCACAACACCTGTAATGCTCACAGAGATTGAATATGAAAATGTAATTGGTCTCTCTAAATTTTCCTCGCCGTTTTTGATTGAGGATATACTGGACTATGTGGATCAGATAGCTCCGGGTAATTATGCTGCCAAGGCTTCGGTTGATATTGCCCTTCACGATCTGGTTGGTAAACTTATGAATCAGCCCTGGTACAGAATCTGGGGGCTGAACCCGGAGAAGACCCCGAATACTTCATTTACAATAGGAATAGATAAGCCTGAGGTTG
>JFJP01001196.1_pt1 | contig 46425 bp, 41 predicted proteins | sample 431651 | NCBI WGS metagenome assembly JFJP01 (sample SAMN02602958, study PRJNA72255) | Microbial mat metagenome, whole genome shotgun sequencing project. | biome: fresh water; feature: sink hole; material: water; isolation source: purple microbial (photo- and chemosynthetic) mats found in...
AGGACAAGAATACTTTTCGTGTTTTTCGTGCATTTCGTGGAAAAAATCTTTTCGTATTGATAATGCAAACTGAATCTAGCCTTTTACTTATCACATTTGAAGGCAATTGGGTATCAGCTCCCCCAGTCGGCCTCCAGCGGGATCCTGAGCGAAAGCACGAAGTTCCGCCCCTGCTCGGGCAGGTTCAGCAGCTTGTATCGGCTCAAGTGGTTCACGTAGGGCGCGTTGAGCAGGTTCTGGCCCAGGAGCGAGAACTCCATGCGCAAATTCTTGACCCTTAGCTCGGTGCCCACCGCGAAGCCCAACAGGTGGAAGGCCGGCGTCGGCGCCTCGTTGCGGTCCACGCGGTTCTGGGCCAGGAAGGTGTGGCTGCTCAGCTTCGTGAAGCTGTTGGTCCAGCGTTCGCCCGAAGCGAAGCCGCGCTTGAGCTCGAAAAGCAGGCTGCCCGGAGGCGTAAAGGGCAGTGGCAGAAGGGTTTCGAGGTTGACGTTGTGGACGTACTCGCCCACCACTTCCAAAGTCCAAAATTCGTTGGCGCGAAACTCCCAGTCCAGCTCGGCGCCTGTGTAGATCGCGTCGTTCTGCTGGTAAGCGTAAAGCTGCCCCGCCTCGGGGAGCGTGGAAAACCTCGCCTGCGGCGCCAGGTAGATGAAATCTTGAAAATAGTTGAAGAAAACTGCCCCGGTCAAGAAAAACCGTTCGTTGTGGAACTGAACGGAAGCATCGAACTGGTATCCCGATTCGGATTCCAGGTCGCTCTTGCCCACCTCATGGCGAAATGTGCCGTGATGAATCCCATTCGATGAAGTCTCTGACGGATAAGGAACCCTGAAACTTTTGCCGAAATTCAAGTACAAGTCAATTTTTTCTGGCTTTATGGTGCGGATCAGCCCTAGTCCACCCGACCAGTTCATAAACTTATGGTCAACAGCGGCGACCTCCAAAGTGGATGAAACTTCACCGTTGCTGTCATAGACATTCTGGCTGTGCGCGGGGTTGGTGTTTCTTGCCCAATCGAGCCGAAGTCCATAATGGAACATGTTCTTTTCCCCAAGGTGCAGGTGTCCAAGGTCATAGATGCCCATTCGCCAGGCGTCGAAATCGGGGATGAGGAACTCGAATCCGCCCACCTGGTTGTGCTGGCGTTGAGCCGAAGCCCCGAAAGTGTTGGCCCAGTGGGGCGAGAAATCGCTTTCGAGTCGGGCTTCGGCGCTGGTGGTCAGCAGCTTGAGCCAGAGGGCGAGCTGGTCGTCGCGGTCGTAGCCGGGCGCCTGGCTGTGGAACTCCGGGAAGGAGAACTCGCGCCGGTCGTTGACCTGGAGGCCCAAGTCGAGGTGGAACTGGCCCAAGGCCGTGTGCAGGTTCTGGTTGTAGGCCCACTTCTGGTGCCGCACCTTCTGCTTGGGGAACGATTTGTCGCGGTAATCGCCATCGTGCGCCAGCGAGTAGCTCGTGGGGAAGCCGACGGCACCCGAAAACAGCCCGGCCTCCGTGAAGTACTGCGTGAAACTGACGCGGCTGACCCCCAGGTTGCGCCGGATGCCCAGCGTGATGGACAGGCTTTCCTCGTGCCCGGCCGTGTTCTTGAGCACCCCGTCCTCCAGCGGCAGGACGTAGTCGAGGTAGGTGAACCGCTCGGCGGCCACGCGGTAGTCGGCGTAGCTTTGCAGGCTGTACCGGAGGTCCAGGAAAAAGTCCTCTCGGTTCAGGGCCAGGCGGGCCGAGCTGCCCACGTGCTGGTTGTTGGTCTTATAAATGCCTGAAAGGCTGGCCGATACCGAATTTTTGCGGGGCACGAAGTTGGGCAGGACGTTCAGCACGCCGCCCAGGCCGTCGGAGCCGAAGCGCAGCGATCCGGGGCCTTTGATCAGCTCGACCCGCTCGATGGCGAACTGGTCGAGCTCGAGGCCGTGGTCGTTGCCCCACTGCTGGCCCTCCTGCTTGACCCCGTCGGCCACCACCACGACGCGGTTGGCCGACAGCCCGCGAATGACCGGCTTGCCAATGCCAACCCCGACGGTCATGGCGCTCAGGCCTGCCATTTTCTCGAGCGATTTGGCCAGGTTTCCCTCGGTGTTTTGCCGGAGGAAGTCCTGCGAGACGTAGTCGGTTTGCAGGGCCGACTGGAAATGGCCGTGCCCCTCGCGCACGAGCACCTCGGCAATCTGCTGGTTGCTAGGCTCCAGGCGAATCACCAGCGGCTCGGCCATGTCTTTGGCGCAAAGGTGGCGGTAGGTCTGGTAGCCCACGAAGGAAATCAGCAGACTGTGTTCGCCCTGGTGGCCAATGTCGAAATGGAAGCGGCCCTGCGCGTCCGTGAAGCGGGCCAGCGAGTCGGGCAAGAGCATCACGGTGGCGCCGGGCAGCGCCGCGCCCTGCTCGTCGAGGATTCGGCCGCGGATCTGGGCCGAAGCGCTGCCGCCGCAGAGCGACAGCATCACCAGAAAAATCATGCTGAAAATCAGCAGTTTGAATTTGGATTTCATGGAAATGTTGGGGAGCAAATGCCCCCTGGCGGCTGTGGATTGGTAAATAAGACAACAAAAATACTCGAAATTTGCAACAGAATTGCATTTTTAAGAAAAATTTGCAACCAGGTTGCAAAAAGATTCCTATATTTGCAACGGCATTGCAAAAAAAAGCCGCCCCATGAAAAGCCTCCGCCCGTTGCTCCTGCTCCTCCTCCTCGCGCCTGCCGCCCTGCTCCCCGCCTGCGAGGGCAGTTCCGTCGATACCAGCGCGCCGCTCATGACCGTCAACCGGCTTTTCCCGCAGGAGCTGGAGACGGTGGAAGGCTGCGGCGCCAGCCTGGAGGCCTTGGTCCTGCGCACCGGCCAGAGCCTCCGGTTCGAGGTGCTGCTCGACGACGACGACGAACTTTCGCAGGTCAAGGTCGATATCCACGCCAATTTCGACTGCCACGGCCACAGCCAAGACAAATCGTCCGTGGACTGGAGCAAGCTCGAAATCAGGGACTTGGAAGGCGCGAGCTCCAGCGAGCTTTTCGAGTTCGCGGTTCCGGCCAACACCACGGCGGGGCTTTACCATTTCCAGATAACAGCCCTGGACCAGGCCGGAAACCAAAGCCCGTTCTACATTCAAAATTTGATGATCATCAATGTTTCCGACACTGTCGCGCCGCTGCTCGAAATGACGGAGCCCAGCGGTTCGAGCCTCACGACCCAGGAGAACCAGATCACGCTCCGGGGCAGTTTCTCGGACAATCTCCCGCTGGGCATCCTGGGCCAGGACAGCAAAATCGAGGTCTCGCTGATCGCGCTCGACAATGGGAACTCGTATTACCATTATCCAGAAGCCAATGACTACCAAATCATTGACGAGTATTCGGCAAGTTTTGAGATGGAGCTGAGCTTTGGTGTCCTCACCAGTTCGGCCTACCGGGTGCGCGTGCGGGCTTTCGACCAGGTGCGCAACGCCTCTGGCGACATTGTTTTTGATGTAACCAAAAATTGAATCGACATGGAAGATTCATCCGCGAAAATCCTCGAGCAGCATAACCTGTCAAAAACCTGCTGCCGCGAAGACATTCTGAATGTGCTCATCGAAACCGACCATGCTTTAACTGAAAAGGACATAAAGGACAAAATCGACCACGAGCACGAGAGGACGACAATTTACAGAACCTTGCGAACTTTTGTGGAAAAGGACATCATCCACTCGATCAACCTGCAGACCGAGACCCTGTACGCCCTTTCGCTCCAGCGCGAGCACGCGCACTTCGAGTGCGTCCGCTGCCACGCGGTCCGCTGCCTGCCCAATGTCGCCATTGGCGATCTGAACCTGCCCGAGGGCTTCGTGGCTTACGAAAAAAAATTGTTTGTGAAAGGAATATGTTCCACCTGTAATCAAAATTGAAACATGAAAAGAAAGTTTTTGTTTTTGGGCATGGCCTTGGCCGTAGCCAGCGTGTTGGGATCGTGCGAGAAGGACGAGGACGACGAAGACCTCCACGAGCCGACCATCGAGATCACGGCCCCGACGCAAGGCGCCGTCATTGCCTTGGCGGATGCCGCGACGGTGTCCATCAACGTGGTCTTCACTTCCGAGGACGAGCTCCACGAAGTGGAAGTCCACCTGAAAAAACTGCCAGAGGATACAGAAGTTCTTCATTTCGAGCAACATTCGCACGAGATGAGCTACACCTATTCGCAGACCGTTGACTTGAGCGCCTATCCCTCGGGCACGCAGTTCGAGCTGGAGGCCACCACCTGCGCCGACCATGAATGCACCTCGGAAATCTCGAAGGAAATCGTTTTCTCCTTGCAATAGGCTTTTCTTGTTTGATTTGATTTTTTGGGTTCGCCCCAGGCTCGGTCCGTTCTGAGCCTGGGGCTTTTTTTGTGGAAACGCGCATCATACCAAGTCGCGTTCAAATGTGATGGAAAGCCTTGAAGCCTCGCCCAACCCCGAAGGGGTGTAATGATTGTAGAAAACGGATCCAGGCCAAAGAAGAGAACCCCGAAGGGGTGACATTATCATCATCGGGAGGATAGGCCAGAAAATGCCACCCCTTCGGGGTTTGGCTCCACCCCATGCGCAGCAGGCTGCAACAATTCCATCCCTTCGGGATTCGCCCGGAATCTTCCAAATTCCCACGATGCTGACGATTTGTATTTACCACCCTTGAATGCAACTTGCTATGAAAAATGCCATAGGCATCAAATTTTGACATAAAAAATCCACCCCATCGCGATGCCTCGCGATGGGGTGGATTTTTCTCAATGATCTGGAAAACGGCAGTCTAGGATTGCGCCAAAGCCTTCAGCTCCATTTTGGCCTGCTGGATTTGCTCGGCGATGGATTGCAGCTCCAGCTCGGCGCGTCTGCGCCTTCTGGGGTCGTCCTCGAGGCTGGCCTGGTTCATGTACTGGGCCTTGAGGTCGAGCAGCACGTGGATGCGCCGGGTGATGTTTTCGGCCTCGAGGGCGTCGAACTGGTCGAGGGCTTGGCGGATGGTCCGCGAGAGGCTGTCCAGCTCCTGGCGGTCTTGGCCATTTTGGAGGTCGAGCACCAGTTCGAGCAAGGCGCGGCGGATCTGGTTGCCGGCCCGGTCGAGCTCGTCGTTGGAGTGCGTTCCGGCGGCGCGGTTCTGCCGAAGCTGCGCGAGCTGTCCGCTGATCTGGATGCGGCGCGTCTCCAGCTCCGAAGGCAGTTGGGCGCTGGCCAGCAGTTCGAGGGTTTCCGCGAATCGGTTTTGGGCGACGAAATCCTTGAGCAGGGGGAAGTTTAGGGAAGCCATGCGGGGGCGATTTTCAGAGCAGCTTGTTGATGATGTCCTCGATGGTGATCTTCTCGGCCTCGGCCTTGTAGTTCTTGACGATGCGGTGGCGCAGAATGGCGTGTGCGACGGCCTTGACGTCCTCAATGTCAGGCGAATACTTGCCCGAAAGGACGGCGTGGGTCTTCGCGCCGACGACCAGGAACTGCGAGGCGCGCGGCCCGGCTCCCCAGTTGAGGAACTGGTTGGCAATCTCGGCGGCGTGCTGGGTGCCGGGGCGGGTCTTGGCCGCCAGCTTGACCGCGTACTGGATCACGTTGTCGTTGATGGGAACACGCCGGATAAGGTCTTGGAAGTCAAGGATTTCTTGCCCTGTGATGATTTCGTTGAGCTGGATCTTGATGTTGGAAGTGGTGCTTTCGACGATGCGGACTTCGTCCTCGAGCTTGGGGTAGTCGAGCCAGACGTTGAACATGAAGCGGTCGAGCTGGGCCTCGGGTAGGGGATAGGTTCCCTCTTGCTCGATGGGGTTCTGGGTGGCCAGCACGAAGAAGGGCTTGCCCAGTTCGTAGCGCTGCCCGGCGGCGGTAACGGATTTCTCCTGCATGGCTTCCAGGAGGGCGGCCTGGGTCTTGGGCGGGGTCCGGTTGATTTCGTCGGCCAGGATGATGTTCGAGAAGAGGGGGCCCTTGATGAACTTGAAGTGCCGGTCTTCGTCGAGGATTTCGGTGCCGATGATGTCGGAGGGCATGAGGTCGGGGGTGAACTGGATGCGCTTGTACTCCAGGCCGAGGGTTTGAGCGATGGTGTTGACCAGCAAGGTCTTGGCCAGGCCAGGCACCCCGACGAGCAGGCAGTGCCCGTTGCTGAAGATGGAGATGAGGACTTTTTGGATGATGGGGTCTTGGCCGATGATGACCTTGCCGATTTCTTTCATCAGGAGGTCGTGCTTGGCCTTGAGGGCGTCCACGGCCATTTTGTCATTTTCGTATTTCATCTTGTTTTGTGTCGCGTTGAAGGTTGGGCCTTTTGATGCGTAAAGGTAGGAAACCGCGGGAAATAGGAAAGCCCGCGGGCTCACTTTCTGATCCAGCCGTCCATGGTGAAGCCGCAGTTCTGGTACGACTCGTCCACTCGGATGTAGGTGGTGCGCTGCTTTTCCTTGATCCATTCGTTGATGGCCTGCTCCTCCTTTTCGTCCTGGGCCATGTCCATGATCATCTGGTAGTCGTCTTGGAGGTTGGCCACGTGCGGGCGGGTGCGCGAGGCCAGCATGACGATCTTGACCACGGGCCTTCCGCGCATGTCGGTGGTCTGGAACGGTTCCGAAATCTGCCCGACTTCGAGGTCGTTGACGACCAGGGCCAGCCCCGGCTCGAGGTCGAGCTGGTCGATCTCGAAGGTGGAAGTGCCGTTGTAGGGGTTGACCATCAGCCCGCCGTTGACCTTGGATTCCTCGTCGTCGGAGAACTTGGCGGCGGCCTCGGAGAAGGTGAGCGAGTCGCTGAGGATGAGGGTGCGGATGCTGTCGAGCATCTGCGTGGCGCGGGTCTTGGCCTCGGAGTCGATGCGGGGCTTGAGCAGGATGTGGCGCAGCTTGGCCTTGGTGCCCTGCATCTCGACCATCTGGATGAGGTGGAACCCGAACTCGGTCTCGACGATTCCGCTGACCTGGTTGGGGGCGAGCGAGAAGGCGGCGGCGGAGAACTCCTGCACCATGTCGCCCCGGCTGACCAGGCCGAGGTCGCCGCCTTCGCGGGCCGAGCCGGGGTCTTCGGAGTAGAGGGTGGCCAGCGAGGCGAAGCTCGACTGGCCGGAGACGACGCGCTCGCGGATGCCCATGAGCTTGTCGATGACCAGTTGGCGGTTGGCCTGGTCGGCCTTGGGGTAGAGCACCACTTGGAACAGCTCGACCTTGGCGCTGACCAGCGGGAGGCTGTCCTGCGGCTGCCGGCGGTAGAAGCGCTGCACCTCGTTGGGGCTTATCTTGACCTCGGCGGTGAGCTGGCCGCGCATCCTGTCGGTGAGCAGTTGCTGCCGGACGATCTTCTGGAAGTCGAGCCGGATTTCCTCGAGGGTCTTGCCGAAGTAGGCTTCGAGCGACTCCTGCCCGCCGGCGCGGTTGATGAAGACCTCGAGCCGGCGCTCGAGCTCGGAGGCCACTTCGCGCTCCGAGATCTCGATGCTGTCGATCTTGGCCTGGTCGAGCAGGAGGTACTGGAAGAGCTGCTCTTCGAGGATGACGCACTTCAGGTCTCCGGGCAGGTCGGCGCCTTGCGAGCGGAGCTGGATGAACTGGTACTCGATGTCGGATTCCTTGACGATCTCGCCCCCGACGACGGCTATCACCTGGTCGATGACCTGGCCAATGTGGGGGTTCGGGAGGCTGTCGCTCTGCGCGCGGCCGGGCAGGGCGGCCAAGGCGGCAAGCAGGAAAAGGCTTGCTAGGGAAAAGATTTTGCGGATCATGTTGGAAAAGTCGGTTGGATAAGGGGTGATGTAGGCGCGGAGCGGCTTTCGGGTGGCACTGCCCCAGAACCTCGGGCAGCCGAAAAAATTGCCAACAAGGCGGCAATTTTCACAGCTTCTCGAGAGCGCCCTTTCGCTGGGCCGCGAAGTAAAGGTCTTTTTCCATCTGGTCGATCAGGTCGAGGCGGCGTTTGTTGAGCAGGATGGTCTTGACGTTGCCCCGGACGAAGATGTAGGGAGCCACGTCGTTGACCAGCCGGTACTGGTCCACGCGCACCAGATAGGCGAAGCGCTCGTCCTCGGCCTCGACCACGCGGTTGTTGCGCAGGAAGTCGGCCTTGTCCTCGATGTTGGAAGGCAACTGCTGCAAGACGGACGAAAAGGAGACCCAGTCGTCGTTGAAGTTGGTGTAGCGGGTGGCCACGCTGGGCACGAGCTCTTGCAGGCGGTCGATGTCGCGCTGGCGGGTGGAGCGGTAGAGCCGCTTGATCTCGGGCAGTTCGTCGATGTCCTTGGCCACCTGCACGAACAGGCAGCGCACGGCGTTGAAGCTGAGCACGAACTCGTCGGAGTTGGCCTGGTAGTAGGCCTGCATCTCTTCCTCCGTGAGGCTGGTGTCGAGCTTTTCCTGCACGAATTTTTCCTGGTACATGTGTATCAGCAGCGATTTGCGGTACTCTTCGAGCTGCTGCTCGACGTCCTGCTGCTCGGTGGTGAGGTTGAGCTCGGCGGTGTTGAGCAGGAGCTGGGTCCGAAACCAGCGGTCGATGAAGGCATCGACCCGCTGGGCGCTGTCCAAGGGCGGAGTCCCCTCGGGGACGATTCCGTTCAAGTCGCTGGCATAGAGGTACTTGTCCTCGAATCGGGCGATGGCGCGCCCTTGCTCGTGAAGGGTCTCGCTTTGGCAGGCCACGAGCGAGGCCGAGGCCAGCAGCAGGAGGGCGAATGGGGTTTTCATGGGTCTGGGCGGTGATCGGGGCGTGTTTGAGAAAGAGCTTGTCCGGGGAAGGACGAAAAGCCGAGGCAAAATGAAGATTCCAAGGAGGCGGATGGAGAAGCCCAGCAGGAAATGTCTTGGAAAGACTTCAACGAAAAAAAGGACTTGAAAAGAGCTTGGGCGATTTATGCGCGAAACATTCTGGCCAAGGGCAAAACAAAGATAAGAATGTGTTGAATTTCAATGATTTGACATTGATTTTCAGTCGAATCGGCGCCATGTTCATGCCCTTGGCGCCAAAAATGTTCCACGAAGCAGAACAGAAAGGAGAGGCCCCCCGCGCGCGCCTCCGCGAGGGGGCCTTTGGCTTTGGACCTGCCTCAAGGCTGCTTTATTGTGCCCAGGAGCTCGCGGTTGACCTTGACAGGATACTTGGCGCGCAGGCTTTCGACCCAGGCGGCCTCCAGCTCGTTCTGGTAGTCGGCGATGGCCGCGCCCCGGGCCTCGTCGAAGCTCTTGTTGGTGGGCGGCAGCTTCTGGCCGACGAACACGATGATGTTCTCGTCGGGCAGGTCGGCGCACTGGTTCTTCGCGTCGGCCCCGAGGGTTTCGAGGGCCAGCTTGACGCGGGCGTTCTGCTGGGGCAGGTAGGCGCCGCGCTCGACCAGGAAGATAGAGTCGCCCTGGGCCAGCTTGAGCTTCGCCGAGATGCGGGCGAGGTCCCAGCCTCGGGCCTCGCCCTTGGCGATCCAAGTCTGGGCCAGCTCCAGGTCCACGCCGTCGGTGTGGCCGTAGAGGGCGGCCTGGCGGCGTTCGGGCCAGCGGTAGTTCGCGGCGTTGCGGGCATGGAAGGCGCGCAGCCCTTCCTCGTCCTCCACGGCCTTGCTCCAGACCACCTGGTCCATCAGCTCGAAGAGCAGGATGCCATCGTGGTATTCCTGGACGAGGTAGCGGTATTCGGGATATTTCTGGTCGAGCACGCTTTCCTCGTAGGCCACGACCATTTCCTCGGAAAAGCGCTCAAAGGCCTCATCCACAAGGTTTTCAATGGCCGTCTTGGGTTGGGCGCGGTTGTTCTTGTTGTCGAGGTGGACCAGGAAGTCCTGGTAAGAGTAGCTTTTTCCGGCGAAGCGGAACAGCTCGCCCTGGAGGTCTTTTCCCCGCTGGGGATCCCATCCGCCCGCGAAGATGGAGGTGTCGATCACGGCGTAAACCTTCGCGAGCGACCCGGTCTTCTGGAAGTCGTATTCGGCCATGAGCCTCCGGACGACGACCTCGCGGCTCTGGTTGGCCCTTGGGTCGATGGCGATCTTGTGCGCGATCTCGCCCTTGGCCTGCTCGAAGCTGGGCACGTCGCGGGTTTCGAGCAGTTGGATGATGTGCCAGCCGTAGTCGGTCTGGATGGGCTGCGAAAATTGCCCGGTTTGCGCGAGCTGGTAGGCGGCTTCCTCGAAAGGCTTGACCATTCGCCCGGTGCCAAACCAGGGGAGGGATCCTCCGGCGGGGGCGGAGCCTTGGTCTTCGGACAGCTCCTTGGCCAGCTCGGCGAAGTCAGCTCCGTCTCGCAGCCTCTGGTAGGCGGCGTCGATCTTCTTCTTGGCCTCCTCGCGCTGGGTGGCGTCGGCGTTGGCGGGCGCGAGGGTCATGATGTGCGCGACCCGGATCTCGCCGCGGGCGGGCCGGCGGTCGGTAACTTGGATGATGTGGTAGCCGAACGAGCTGCGCACGGGCCCGACGACCTGGTTGAGCCCGGCGTTGTAGCAGGCCGACTCGAAGGGATAGACCATGCGGAACGCGCTGAAGTAGCCCAGGTCCCCGCCCTGCGCGGCCGAGTAGGTGTCCGCGGAGTAGGTCTTGGCCATCTGGGCGAAGTCGGCGCCCTGGCGGAGCTTGAGCAGCACCTCCTGGGCCTTCTGGTAGGCCCGGAGGGTGTCCTGCGGCCCGGCGTTGCGCGGGAACTCGACCAGGATGTGCCGGGCGCGCACCTCCTCGGTCATGCGCTGGTACGATTCGACGATCAGCGAATCGACCACGCTCTTGTCGGCCAGGTAGGGCTGCGCCAGTTGCCGCCGGTAGTTGGCCAGCTCCACGCGGAAGGTCTCGGCGGTGTCCATGCCCAGCGCCAGGGCTTCTGTAACCTTGAGCTTGAAATTGATGAAGAGCTCCAGGTATTCCTCCGGAGTCTTTGGGTCAAGGCTCTGCACGCCGTTGTTCTTGTTGTAGATGCGTTCGAACTCCTCGACGCTGACCTTCGTTGGGCCCACTTCGAGCAAGACGCCGGCGCCCATGTCCTGCGCCTGGACCCAGAGCGGTGCCAGTACGGACGCCAAGATCGAAATCCATTTTTTTTTCATTGGTGAAATCTTTTTTTTTGAGGTTCATAGGTTTCAAGCGGACGCGAAAGTACAAAAAAGCGTTCTAGTCGCGCGGAACAACACGGCTTTTCGCCATGCGGCGCCCCGCCTGATCGCGATTTGCGGGGAAAGCCCTTACTTCGCGGGAAAGTTGCAGCCACAAGAAACGACCATGACCAACCCCAAAACCAAGCTCATAGCCCTCATGGGCTCGGTGGCCATCGCGGGCATCATCGCGGTCCAGGCCTTCTGGCTGAACCAGGCCTGGGACGCCAGCGCGCGGCAGTTCAACCAGAGCGTCCACGTGGCCCTGAAGAACGTCGCGGACCGCATGGCCAACTACAACCGCAGCCCTCTGCCCACCGAAAACCCTGTCAACCAGCTCTCTTCCGACTACTTCGTGGTCAACGTCAACGACGCCATCGACGCCAACATCCTCGAGTACTACCTCAAGGCGCAGCTCGAGCTGATGAACATCAACACCGACTTCGAGTATGGCATCTACGACTGCAACAACGACAAGATGGTCTATGGAAGCTACGTGGACATCAAAGGCGACGCCAAGACCCAGCGCAACCGAAGCCATCTGCCAAAGTATAATCAATTCGTATATTACTTCGGCGTGCGATTTCCCAACCGCGAGGCCTACCTCGGCAGCGACATGGAGGTATGGGTCATCCTTTCGGCCATTCTCGTGCTGGCCATCGTCTTCTTCGCCTATGCCATGTTCGTCATCCATGAGCAAAACCGGCTCTCGCAGCTCCAGAAAGATTTCATCAACAACATGACCCACGAGTTCAAGACGCCCATCGCCACCATCCGCATCTCGGCCGACGTGCTGGCCAACCCGTCCATCCTCAAGTCGCCCGACCGGCTCGCCCGCTACGCCCAGATCATCAAGCAGGAGAACGAACGCCTGCACGACCAGGTCGAAAAGGTCCTCAACGTCAGCAGGATAGAGCGCAACGGCTTCAACCTCAACAAAGAGCGCATCCACCTGCACGAGCTGATCGAGACCCTCAAGTCCAGCTTCGAGACCCAGGGGATGGGCAGCCGGGGCAAAATCGAGCTGAACCTGGAGTCGGAGCGCGACCTCATCTGGGCCGACAAGCTCCACCTGACCAACGTGCTCTTCAACCTGCTCGACAACGCCCTGAAATACGGCAAGGAAAACCCCGAGGTCCAGATCTCCACCCGCGACGAGCAAGACTGCATGGTGCTCTCGGTGGCCGACAACGGCATCGGCATCAGCCGCGAGCACCTCAAGCGCGTCTTCAAGAAATTCTTCCGCGTCCCCACCGGAAACCGGCACGACGTCAAAGGCTTCGGCCTGGGCCTCTATTATGTCAACAACGTATGCAAGGCCCACAAATGGAAATTGAAGGTCGAAAGTGAACTCGGAGAAGGAACCACATTCACCATCCGCATCCAGAACTGACCTCCGCAGGCACGCATTTTCTCCAGCCCTGGCCCATTTCTCACCATTTGTTGCTATCATCGCGCAAACTCTATTCTTACCCAATCCTGAAAAAGACCGATTCCAATGGAAGCACGCAAAACCAAGATTCTTTACGCCGAAGACGACATCAACCTGGCATTCGTCACACGCGACAACCTCGAGGTGCGCGAATACGAGGTCAAGCACTGCGAGAACGGGCAAGACGCCCTGGCCACCTTCCAGGGCGACAAATTCGACATCTGCGTCCTGGATGTGATGATGCCGAAGATGGACGGCTTCGAACTGGCCAAGGAAATCCGAAAGATCAACCGCGAGATCCCCATCCTCTTCCTGACGGCCAAGGCCGACAAGGACGACCGGATAGCCGGGCTGCGCCTGGGCGCCGACGACTACATCGTCAAGCCCTTCAGCATCGAGGAACTCATCCTCAAGATAGAAGTCTTCATCAAGCGCAGCCGGCTGGTCGATGGGCCCTCCCAGGCCGGGAAGCGCGTCCAGCTCGGAAAGTACACCCTAGACCTCGAGGCCCTCGAGCTGCGGCTGGGCCCCGACGTCAAGAAACTCACCTACCGCGAGGGCGAGCTGCTCAACCACTTCGCCGCCCAGCGCGGCAAGATCCTCAAGCGCGAGGACATCCTGAACACCATCTGGGGCGACGACGACTACTTCAAAGGCCGAAGCCTCGACGTGTTCATCTCCCGGCTCCGCAAATACCTCAAGGACGACCCCGAGGTGAAGATAGAGAACATCCACGGCATCGGCTTCCGCCTGGATGCAAAGTCTTGATGACATGTTGAAAATAAATCCCCCAACCCCAATTTCACACCTCTCCATGAAAAGAATCCTGGTCACCGGTGGAGCCGGCTTCGTTGGTTCACACCTTTGCGAAAGGCTCATCAACGAAGGAAACTTGGTCATTTGCCTCGATAACTTTTTCACCGGCAACAAAACCAACATCGTCCATCTGCTCAACCATCCCTATTTCGAGCTGGTACGCCACGATGTTACAATGCCTTTCTACGCCGAAGTTGACCAGATCTACAACCTGGCCTGCCCCGCATCGCCCATCCACTACCAACACAACGCCATCAAGACCGTGAAGACCTCCGTCATGGGAGCCATCAACATGCTCGGGCTGGCCAAACGCACCGGCGCGACCATCCTCCAGGCCTCAACCAGCGAGGTCTATGGCGACCCGCAGATGCACCCCCAGCCCGAGTCCTACTGGGGACACGTCAACCCCATCGGCCCCCGCTCCTGCTACGACGAAGGCAAGCGATGCGCCGAAACGCTGTTCATGAACTACCATGAGCAAAACAACGTGAAGATTAAAATCATCCGCATCTTCAACACCTACGGCCCCCGCATGGACCCCAACGACGGCCGCGTGGTCTCCAACTTCATCGTCCAAGCCCTCCAAGGCAAGGACCTCACCGTCTATGGCGACGGCAGCCAGACCCGCAGCTTCCAGTACATCGACGACCTCGTCGAAGGAAGCTACCGCATGATGAACACCAGCCCAGAGGACTTCACCGGACCGGTAAACATCGGCAACCCAGGCGAATTTACCATCTTGGAGCTTGCCCGATTGGTCCTGGAAATCATCGGTTCCAAGTCGAAGATCGTCAACCTGCCCATGCCCCAAGACGACCCCACCCAGCGCCGCCCCGACATCCAATTGGCCAAGGAAAAGCTCGGCGGCTGGGAACCCAAGATTCCGCTCCGTGAAGGGCTCCTCAAGACAATTTCCTACTTCGACAAGCTGCTCAGCGAAAAAAACACATTGAGAAACCACTAAGCGAAAACCGATGAAAGGCATCATCCTGGCCGGAGGATCCGGCACCCGGCTCTATCCCATCACCAAAAGCATTTCCAAGCAGATCATCCCCGTCTATGACAAGCCCATGATCTACTATCCCCTCTCGACCCTGATGCTGGCCGGCATCCGCGAGATTCTCATCATCTCCACGCCTAGGGATTTGCCCCTTTACAAAGACCTTTTCGGCGATGGCAGCCAATTGGGCCTCCAGCTCCGCTACGCCGAGCAGCCTTCGCCCGACGGACTCGCGCAGGCTTTCCTCATCGGCGAAGCCTTCATCGGGCAGGAACGTGTTTGCTTGATCCTGGGAGACAACATCTACTTCGGCTACGGCCTCAGCGGAATGCTCAAGGAGGCGGCCCAATTGCAGACAGGCGCCAAGGTCTTCGGCTATTTCGTCAAAGACCCCGAACGCTACGGAGTCGTGGAGTTCGACGACGCGGGCAAGGTCGTCTCGCTCGAAGAAAAACCCGCCAAGCCCAAATCCAACTACGCCGTCACGGGCCTCTACTTCTACGACAGCAGCGTCGTCGAAAAGGCCAAATCGCTCAAGCCCTCCGCCCGTGGCGAGCTGGAAATCACCGACTTGAACCGCCTCTACCTCCAAGAGCATCGACTGGCCGTGCAGCTCATGGGCCGAGGCATGGCCTGGCTAGACACCGGCACGCACGAAAGCCTGCTCGAAGCCTCGAACTACATCGCCACCATCGAAAATCGACAGGGCCTGAAAGTCGCCTGCATCGAAGAAATCGCCTTCATCAAGGGCTTCATCAACAAGGAACAGCTCCTGCGACTGGCCCAGCCGCTTGGCAAAAACCAGTATGGCGAGTATCTTTTCAACATCGCCAACCAAAACATAAGAACTTTCAGCTATTGAAACAAATTAAGAATTATTGTGATGAAAATCTCGCAAAGCCCGCTGGAGGGCGTTTTTCACCTCGAACCTACGGTTTTCAAAGACGACAGAGGCTACTTCTTTGAAAGTTTCAACCAGGCGATCCTCGATTCCGCTGGACTAGGCCTTCGCTTTGTCCAAGACAACCAGTCCAAATCCGAACAGTACGTCATCCGCGGCCTGCACTACCAGCTCGCGCCGCACGCCCAGACCAAGCTCGTGCGCGTGCTGCAAGGCACCATCTGGGATGTCGTGGTCGATATCCGCCTGGGTTCCCCAACCTATGGGCAGTGGTGGGGCATTGAACTGAGCGATGAAAATTTCCTTCAACTTTTTGTTCCTCAAGGCTTTGCGCACGGCTTTTCCGTCCTCAGCCCCACGGCGATCGTCCACTACAAGTGCGACAATTTCTACCACAAGCCTTCCGAACGAGGCATCAACTTCAACCCCGAAATCTCCGGCCTCGACATCGACTGGAAAGTGCCCACCGACAAGGCCCTTGTCTCGCCCAAGGACAAAGTGCTTCCCGCTTTCAACAACATCGAAACCAATTTCAAGCGATGAAGATTTGGCTAACTGGAAAAGATGGACAGCTCGGCAGTGAGCTGACGGAGCTCTTCACCCTCGACCCCAAGTGGAATGTCATGGGCACAACTGCGGACGATTTGGACCTGACCAACGTATCGGCAGTAGAGCGTTTTTTTGCTGACAACCACTTCGACGCCGTGGTCAACTGCGCCGCCTACACCGCCGTGGACTTGGCCGAATCAAACAAGCGACAGGCTTACAAGGTCAACACCGAAGCTCCTGAACTGCTGGCCAATCTCGGTGCCCATTACGGCCGCAAATTGCTGCACTTTTCGACCGACTATGTCTTCGATGGGAAAAACCACAAGCCCTATCTCGAAACCGACGAACCTCGGCCCAACGGTGTTTACGGACATTCGAAGCTCAAAGGCGAGGAAGCAGTGCAACAAAGTTCCGCCAAAGCCCTGATCATCCGCACTTCGTGGGTCTATTCTTCCTACGGCCACAACTTCGTAAAAACGATGCTCCGGCTGGGCCAACAGAAGAAAGAGCTTGGCGTGGTGGCGGACCAAATCGGCTCGCCCACCTATGCCAAAGACCTGGCTACCACTGCGATACACTTGCTCGAAAATGAGGAATTGGCATGGGAGCGGCAGATATACCATTTCAGCAACTGGGGGGCCTGCTCCTGGTTCGATCTGGCCGTGGCCGTGCTCTCTTCAACCCAGAGCGACTGCCACATCAAGCCGATTACCTCTGCCGAGTACCCAACCCCAGCGGTTCGTCCTCATTTCAGCGTGTTGGACAGCCACAAAATCGCCAACGAATGCCAAGTGCCCAATCGCCACTGGCGCGAAGCCTTGGCCGAGTGCCTGGCGAAAATAGATTCCCGCTGACTCCGCTCAGCGCTCGACCTCCAGAACTTTTTTGCTCTCCGGGTAATACAGAAAACCGCTGATTTTCTTCGACTTGGCCAATTTCATCTGGCCAACCAGCCGAATGTACTCCCGCACCTGTTCATGGTGTTCGGGCAGAGCTTGCGCAAATTTGAAATCGACAACGATCACCTGGTCCGCGTCCACCATCAACCGGTCGGGCACCCGGCGCAGACCATCGACAGAAAGCAGCTCGACCTCCATAAAGACTTCCCAATGGCCTGAAAACCAATGCTTAGCCTGCGGATGTTGCAGATAGCCCTGGATTTGCTGCTTGAGCAAAGCCCTCTCGGGCATGCTGATTTGCCCATGAAGGAACGCATTTTTGAGGCTGCTTTCCAAATCGGCTTCTGTTTCAATCTGCGCCATCAATTGGTGCATGAGCGTCCCATGGTAGATGCGATCCATGCGGTTGGGATCCAGTTCCTTGAAGAAGTCACTGGCTTCGCGCTTGATGCTCAGGCGCTCACGCCAAGCCTGGCTAGGCAGCAGGTCAACCGAGAAGTTGTCGGAACGTTCCTCGGCCCTGAACTTGTCCTCATCCGCAAGCCGGTAGCCGTCCTTCGACTCGAAGCGCATCAGCTCCGGATCGAACCCAGGCCCCAAGGCTTTGTAGGCACGCCCACCCACGACCCTATCCGATGGGCTGTTGGAAATGCAAGTCCGTAACAATTTTGACACGTTGGGTAGCTCAATTTCACCCGCTTGGGCATTCTTTTCTTCAAAATTTTGAGCAAAGATGCGCAGCTCTTCCACGGGTCGGGTCAAGGCGACGTAAAGCAAGTTGAGCGAATCAATGGCATTGTAAATCTTTTCAGTCAGGTACGACTCCCCAAAAATCGATTCTTTGAGTTTCGAGTTGTAGGGCATGGGAAAAGTGCGCAGCGCATTGTAAGGCTCAAGCTCCGAGCTGAGCCAGAAACTTGAGTCGGGCATGCTGTCATCGACTTTCCAAGTGCAGAAGGGAATGAACAAAACCTTGAAAGCCAAGCCTTTCGATTTGTGGATGGTCATCACTTTCAGTGCGTTGGCCTTGTCCGAGAGTTGGACAGCTTCCCCATCCTTCTTGTTCTCCCACCAGTTCAGAAACTCGAGCACCAGGGGCGGATTGGAATCCGTGAATCGCAAAACACAGTCCAGGAAGTGACGGATGTAAATCGCTTCTTGGTTCAATTTGTCGAGCCCGAAAATCATCACAATCTGCTCGGCCATTTCGTACAGTCCGAGCGCAGGCAATTCCTTTAGCCTTTTCTCAAGGTCTTCGGGAAGCGGCAACAAGAAATTTTTCGAGTTTTCACCAGGATAGTCATCCAGCGCGCTTAGGCTTGCCATCTTGTGTCGAAGGTCAGCGAGGTTCAGCGGGTCAGGATGGCTCAGGTAACGAAACGATGCGAGAAGCAAGCGCACCGACAAGGCATTCTTGATCAGCAACGACTCTGCCGAAATGATTCGGTATTGCTCTGAACCAAGCACTTCCGATTGGAATTTAAGCAACTCTTCCACCACTTGCACGCCCTCACTCCTTTTGCGGACCAAGACGCATAGATCCCGAGGCTCATAGTTCTTGTCTTTGAGAACCTGGTCGATCTGATGGGCCAGTTCGCCCAGCGCCGAGCTCTTGAAGTCCACTTCCTCTTCCGGTTTAGGCAAAAATTGAAGCTGGACATAGCCGCCTTTCTTTCCGGAAATAGCAGGCACTTTTTGATACGCATCAGAATAGGCTTGCTCGATAATGCCGGGCATGGATTCCAGCTTGTCGGCCATCGGGCTTTCCGCGATGAAGTTTCGCAAGTCGGCAGCCAGAAGTTTCGGTGCCAGGCTGAAAATCTCGTTCAAAAAATTGACAATGTTTTCCTTGCTGCGCCAATTGGTTTCCATTTCGACTTCCAGCACTCGCTCCGCGCCAATGTCCTTGGCTACCTGGTTTAGCAACAAGTCCCAGTCGCCACCTCGCCAGCGGTAGATGGACTGTTTCACATCCCCGACGATCAGGTTCATCTGACCCTGGGACAAAGCATTGTGAATCAGTGGGTAAAAGTTTTCCCATTGGAAACGGCTCGTGTCCTGAAACTCGTCGATGAGAATGTTGGAGTAATGGTTTCCAACTTTCTCGTAAATTAGCGGAGCGTCATTTTCGGCCACAATCTGGTTCAGAAAACGAGAGGCTTCAGAAATCAGCAAGCTGTTTTTTTGAAAACGATATTCCGGGAGGAGCTCCGCCAAATCTTGCATCAACCCCAGGGTGAACGTGTTGGAAATGAAAGATTGCGCGGCGACAACCTTCGGCCATTCTTCTTTCAACAACATTTGCATGCGCTCCAGATATGGCCTCAATAGGCCAAACATCTCCTCTTTGCGCATTACTTCAGGCTGCTTGTCCGATTTGTTGGCGATGTTTTCGGAACCGTCTATCAGCGATTGAAGCGTGTTGTTTGGCTTGTATTCCTGCTTTGACAATTTCTTTGTGAAATAATCGACCACGTAACTTGCCTTGTTTCGCTTGGCAAAAAAGACATGATAATTGTTAGACTGAATAATTTCAATCGCTTCTTCTTGTATTTCAGCAATTTGAGTTTCAAAATTCGAGACGGTTTTCTTCAAGTTTTCGCGAATGCCATCGAGTATGCTTTTCCAATCATCACTCTCTTGTATCTGCTTCGAGAAATCGACGAATTCCTCTTTCTCAATCACCCTTGCGAAATCACGAATACGTTGTTGGTAATCCCATGATTTCTTTTGCTCCATGAGGTGCTTCGCGAACTTCACGAGCCAACGCAAGAGAGGCGAGCCTTCCTCAATTTTGGAATAGAGCATCAAGGTCAGTTCGTCCAAGACCAAATCCAGGTCCAGCTCGGTCTTGAAACCACCTTGCAAGCCCATTTCAAAAGTGAATGCTCTCACCACTTTCTGGACAAAGCTGTCGATGGTTCCAACAGAAAAACTGGAATAGTCATGCAAAATGTCTTTCAAAGCCTGATGGGCTTGTTGCGACAAATCGTTGGCCGAACGGTTCGGGAACTCGCGGATGAGGTCCTTGAGATGTGGCGACTTTTCAGGATGTTTGGATAGCTTGTCCAACTCGCTGATGATGCGTTCCTTCATTTCGGCCGCGGCCTTGTTCGTGAAAGTAACGGCCAGGATGTGCCGAAAATGTCCAACGCTTCTCAGGGCCAGCTTGAGGTACTCGCGCGTCAGGGCATGTGTTTTTCCAGAACCGGCCGAAGCCTTGTAAATTTGGAGCATGGACATGATAGAGAACGCTTTAGTGGTTATTCATCCATTTCGCTCAGCTCAAGCCAGCGGGTTTCCATCTGGTCAATCGAGCCCAGCAGCAGGCTTAGCTCTTGGCTTGCCGAGACCAGCTCCTGGCCCTGCAAATTTCCCATGCCAAGCGTTTCGTGAAGTTGATTTTTGCGCTGTTCCAGCGCTGTCAGATCCTTCGAGATTTGTTCCAGTTCCTTCTTTTCCTTGTACGAAAGCTTCTTCTTCTCCTCCTTGCGCTGCGGCTTTGTGTTTTTGTTGGCTTCAATCTTAGGATTGCTCAAATTGTCTTCGCGTTTGTTGAGCATTTTCCGCTCCTGGTCTTCCCGGTAGAACGAATAAGTTCCAGGAAAATGCGCGATCACACCGTCCCCCTCGAAAGTGAACATCGTATCGACAACCTTGTCCATGAAATACCGGTCGTGCGATACCACCAGCAGGCATCCCTCGAAGCCTTGCAAATACTCTTCCAATACCTGCAAAGTCATGATATCCAGGTCATTGGTCGGCTCGTCGAGAATCAGGAAGTTGGGGTTTCGCATCAAGATCTGCATCAGTTGCAGGCGTCTTTTTTCGCCACCGCTGAGCTTTTCAACAGCTTGATAGTGCATGTCGCGGCCAAAAAGGAAGTGCTCCAAGAATTGCGCGGCGCCCAACTGCCTGCCTTTGTGCAGGGTTATGACCTCGGCGACGTCTCGGATGATCTCAATGACCCGCTTGCCCTGCTCAAAAGCCATTTTGTCTTGGCTAAAATACCCGATCTCGACCGTCTCGCCAATGACAATTTTTCCGGCATCAGGCTCTACCTCGCCCAAAATCAGCTTGATAAGCGTGCTTTTTCCGGCGCCGTTGGCACCGGCCACACCTATTTTTTCTCCTTTGGCGAATTTGTAAGAAAATTTCTCGAAAAGCGTCAGTTCACCATAGCTCTTGCTGACATTGTGCAATTCGATGATTTTCGCCCCCAGGCGCTGGCTCTTGACCTCTATGCTGACTTTGGAGTCGTTGATCCTGCGCGAGGCCTCTTCCTTGAGCTTGGCAAAACTGTCTAGCCTCGATTTCGATTTCGTGGTCCGCGCCTTGGGCATTCGCCGGACCCATTCGAGCTCTGTGCGCATGAGCGAGCGCGCCTTGTCGATGTTGGTGCGGGTGTTCTCAATCCGTTCCGTGCGCTTTTCGAGATAGTAGGCGTAGTTGCCTTGGTAGCTGTACAACTGGTTGTCATCCAGTTCGATGATGTGGTTGCAAACGCGATCGAGGAAATACCTGTCGTGCGTTACCATCAGCAATGTGCTTTTCGAGTTCTCCAAAAATGCCTCGAGCCACTCGATCATTTCAAGGTCTAGGTGGTTGGTTGGCTCATCGAGGATGAGCAGGTCGGGCTCGTTGATCAGCACATTCGCAAGTGCCAGTCGCTTTTTCTGCCCTCCCGAAAGTTCCCGGATTCGGGCATGAAAGCGATCGACCTTCAGCATGGAAAGAACCTGCTTGACTCGGTTCTCGTAGTCCCAGGCTTGCAGGGCGTCCATCTTGTGCATGGCTTTTTCTAGCCCATTGTGATTGCCGCTTTCAAGGATTTCCTCATACTCGCGAATGGCCTGCAAAGTCGGATTCGGCGAGTTGAAAACAACCTGCATGACCGTTTCATCGGGCTCGAATTCGTGGTCTTGGCTGAGATAGCCAAGCGTGATGTCGTTGCGTGTTACAATTTGGCCAGTATCGGGGCTGTCCTTTCCTGCGATGATATTCAGCAGGGTCGTCTTGCCAATTCCATTTTTGGCCACCAGGGCCACTTTCTGGTCTTTAGAAATCCCGAACGTGATTCCATCGAAAAGGACTTTCTCACCGAAGGCTTTGGAGACGTTCTCAACAAGCAGGTAGCTGGACATGTTTTTTTGTAATTTGTCCCAAATATAAGCCATTGACAGCAATATCGAGCCTTAGGCGGTAAACTCATTGGCCAGTCCTGAGCGTTTCCGCACAAGAAAAAGACCGTCCCGGGCGGAGGCTGGACAGGCGGGGACTGGAAAAGTAAACAGCCCGGCATTCAATCTTTGAACGGCAGGACTGTCCACCGTCGGCCCATGCCATTTTCGGATTACTGTCTGTGGCTCATTAACGAAACAATGTCATAATGCCATCCTCGGTGAAAAGCATTATCGAAAGCACGAAACTTGACTTAAATCCTGGAAATCAAATCCTTATGCATAGTCGCCATCCAACGTGGTGGGCCAATTCTAAGGGTGATGTTGCTGGGTTTCAAATCGGTTGAAGCCCCGAGGGGTTTTGGGTTGGCTTTGATTCGAAGTTCCCCGGATTTCACCCAGGGCTATTCAGGTTCAATTCCTTCAGGATTGGTCGATCTAGCTAATTCGTTCAGATTCTGTTGATGAAGAAAATATGCCATCGCAAGCATCTTGTTTCATGTCTATTCAAAAACACCAATCCCAAACCGCGCAGCGGCTTTGATTATTGCATCGTGCAGACAAGATACTGGCAGCCAAACGACAAAACGCAAAAAAGCCATGCTTTTTCAAGCATGGCTTTGTACCCAGAACAGGACTTGAACCTGCACGATCGCAATGATCACTAGCCCCTCAAACTAGCGCGTCTACCAATTCCGCCACCTGGGCAAGTGTTTTTGGGATAGCGGGTGCAAATATAGATAAATTATCGAAATCGCAAGCAGGATCCGAAAAAAAAATTTCATCCTCCCAGAACATTTCTAAAGCAATAGATAATCAAGGAATTACAGCAACAAAAAAGCACCGCGGTTGGCGGTGCTTGATTCATTGTCTGGCAATGTTCATCAATCAGTGCAGAACCGAGAAGCGGATGAACTCAGAACCATTGGGCTTGACCAGCAAAACGACGTAATCGCCAGCAGCCAAGCCCGATACGTCATAAGGATGATTTTGGGTCAAAGTTTCGATGTGGTCAATCATACGGCCTTGAATGTCATAGACATAAGCAACGGCGCCCTCGGAATTGGTTATCGTGAGGACATCAGAAACTGGATTGGGGAAAAGCCCACTGGGTTCGGACCCGGCCTGACTGACCGCGGCAGCATCCGTTTTCACGACAAGGTAGTAGTCGGTCACGACTTGTCCGTTTTCGGACACTACACTGAAGACTCGCTCGCCTTCGTTCAGGTCGATAAGGCTGCTTCCCGAATTGATGCGCAAACCATTCCATAAGGCATAAGCCCCTTCGGAGAGCTCGAAAGTAGGTTCGACACGACTTTGATCGATTTCACAATTCAATTGGACTTCAAGGGTTTGACCATGAAACTCGGCACTCGATTCACCAAATCCGAGCTCCAGCAAGAATGCCTGGTTGGAATCAAGTCGCAGATGTGCTTCAATCGAACGCACGATTTGGCTGCTGCTTTCGAGCGGCCACAAGTCGTTCTCAACAATCTTTCCATCTGGGCTTACGAGGACAACAGTTGGAAAGGCTTCGATTTCCAAAGAGTTGACAAGAAACGAGCCTTGACCGATGTTTCCGCTGATGATGGGCATTTCCAGTTTGTGCTGCCAAGCAAATGCTCGAACATTTCGTTCCGTGTCCCCTTTGTTCACGGCCATGAATATTACATCTTGTTGATTGTCACCAAAATAAGCATAGGCTTGGTCGAGTGACTGTGCCACGGAATTGGAGGCCTCCGAAGAACAAAAAAAGAAAAAGAGACAGAGGTACTTCCCATTTTGCAGATAGTCCGAGTGCAAATCATGCACTTTTGCATCCAAATCGGTCAGCTTGCGCTGCGGCAGCGTGATTGGCTGGGCAATCGCGCCGATGCCAAAGAATAAGGTCGAGAGGAGGAGGGTAAACTTTTTCATGACTCTTGGTGTCGGTGAGTACTGGCAAGACCAGTTTCAAAAAGTTTACCAAAAAGTAGTCTGGCATGAAAAAGGGAGAGAAAAATGTTAGTGAATTGGTAACAATAATTTCATTTTCTTGTAATTCAAGGGTTTATAGAATCAGAGTAACGATTCCCGTACAAAATCTCAGCGTCCCTTTTTTTTCCTTTGCACCACCACTCGTAGGGCTTGACAGTCCAGTTTCCGAGCACCTTCGGCGTGATTTCGACTTTGTCGCGTATCCATTGGGTCATGCAAAATCGCAGATCCTTGTCAGTGGAGTCAACAATACGCTCCAAAAGCTTGTAACGGTCGATACCGACACCTTGCGTCATGTGGCTGCCCCCGCCATTCCCGCGATACGAATTGAGCGCGACCAGGTAGCGGGCTTCTAAGTCAAAAGTCTTTCCATCTCCGACCGAATTGATGACGACGCGTTGGCCCACGGACCGAGTTACATCGACTTCATAACAAATTCCAGCAGCAGAAGAATAATTGTAAAAAGCTGTGTTTAAAATATAATTGCTTCCAGTGCCCAAATCTTTAAAATTCAACAGATGGTCGTCCTCATCTTTCATTTGATTGTACCAAACACCATACGAATATTCTAGATAGTCTTTGATTTCGTGCCCAAACATCCAAATTGTGTAAAGAAAATTCTCAAAGCGATAAAGTTTGAACATGTCACGAACACGAATCGTTCCCTTCTTTATCTTGGCGCGGAACGAGAGGGGTGAAACAAACGATATGTCCGCCTTCGTCAACTCGATTTGGACAGAATGCAGCAGGTCAACAAAATCAGACGCTCCAAAAAGAGCCTCCTGCGAACTTATAGTTTTCGTAAGGCGCCCGATGGACTGGTTGACATAGGCCCTAATGGTCTCAAAATCAAGGTTAAACATTTCCATGAACCCAGCATCAGGAGACCAGCTTGAAACTTCCAGCAACTCGCCCGAAACATGTTTGACCCAAGAACCACTACTTTCATTTTTGCGCAGCGAGATGCTGACAGATGCCAAGGTCCTTGCGTAACTTTTGCAGTCCATCAGCAAAACAGTTTCACCGAAAATGTTGGCTATCAATGAATTGTAATTCTGGTGATCATGACCAGCAAACACAATATCGAAACCTTGTATCAACTCGGCCACTAGCTTGGAGGCATTTTCGTTCTTTGCGGTGTTTTCGTCCTGGTTGTTGTAGGTGAAGTCAATACCAGAATGCAGAAGGCCAATCAGAACATCAGGTTTTTCCTTTTGGTGGATAATGTCCGACCAATACTGGGCTGATTCAACCAAATCCTGAAACTCCATACCATCCCAAAGCTTTTCAGGAAGCCAATTGGGCACCGAAGGAGTAGTCATACCAAGCACAGCGACCCGGACTCCCTGTCTCTCGAAAACGGAATAGGGTGTGAAATAGGGGGTACCGTCACTTTTTTTTACAATATTTGCTCCCATCCATGGGAAATTCATTTCTTTTCGAACCCTATCATAAACATCGTGTCCCATCTCAATGTCATGATTCCCAATTGTGGCGGCATCATAACACATATAGTTCATCATTTTAGAGCAAATGTGCAGCTCATCAGGTACTTCAAAATTGTAATAATATACACTTGGCTCACCTTGCAAGATGTCCCCATTATCCAAGAGCAGAAGATTTTCCCCAAAAATTTCACGCTGTTTTCTAACATAGCCATGAATTTGAGCCAAAGAATATGACATGGGCCTATCATCTTTGAAGTCGAATGGAAACAAGCATCCATGTATATCGCTAGTAGCCAGAATTTTAAGATTGACTTCCTGCATAGTGGTGGTTTGAGGAGCGATCGATTTGATTTTTCAAAGGGCGCAAAATTACCAAAATGTTAAAGGCAACCCTGCGAAGCCAATTGAATTACTGAAGCAAGCAAAAACAATTTCGCCAAGGGAAATGTCAGTCTTCCACTTCGATCAATTGGTCTGCGATATAATCGGCAATGATCAGCAACTGTTCGCTCGTCATGGATCCAACTACTTTGTTTGCAACCATGTGGAAACCTTTGCTTGCTGTTCGTATAGCCATGTTGACGGCGTTTTTTCCGAGAATGTTGATTTTCGCGACTTCAACTGGCTGGTGGTAAAAATGGTCGATGGCTCCGTCGGTCAGTTGGCCAATCAAGTCGGCCAATTCGCTGCTGTGGGCTTTGCGGTTGGTCGCCTTTCTGATTTTTTCGACAACAGCTATCGTCTTGTCCTTTAGGTCGTCCGTCAAAGGATAGGTCAGAAAAATCTTCATAGTGGCTTTTTTTGATAGTTTGTGCAAATAACGATTCTGGTAAAATGATGTTTTCAACCGAATTGTTACGCAATGTAGTCATTTTAAGAATAGGTCAGTCCCAGTCGCGCATTTTTTGGTAAAGCTCGTGGGCGGCGCGGACTTTCCGAATCATGCGGGTGGATTCGGCATAATTCAAAGTCTGCTGACCATCGGAAAGCGCTTTTTCAGGGCTTTCATGTACCTCGACGATGATGCCGTCGGCTCCACTGACAGTTGCGGCCACACAAAGGGGCTCGACAAACCTCCGCAATCCGATGCCATGCGAAGGATCGACAATGACAGGCAGATGCGACTTTTCCTTCAACATCGGTATTGCATTGATATCCAAAGTATTGCGATACTCATGCTCGAAGGTTCTGATTCCCCGTTCACACAACATGATTCGTTCATTGCCATTTGAGAAAAGGTATTCTGCCGCTTGTAGCAACTCTTCCATGGTCATGGACATTCCCCGTTTCAGCAAAACTGCACGATCTGACTTTCCCAATTCATCCAACAGATTGAAATTTTGACAATTTCTTGCACCAACTTGAAAAATGTCAACGTAGTCGTGCATTTCATCAATTTGGGAAACCTGCATCACCTCGGTTAATACTTTTATCCCGTTGGCTTTGCATTTTTCATAGAACGGAACCAAAAGGTCCATGCCATGCCCACGGAACGAATAGGGGGAAGAACGGGGCTTGTAAACTCCCCCTCGCATGATCCGTATGTCGTTGGCTTTCAAATGTCCTATTGTACTTTCAATTTGTTCTTCACTTTCAATCGAGCAGGGGCCAGCCATGATGGCGAAGTCGCCTTCTTGAATCTTGACGCCGTCGCCCAAGTCGATGCAGGTTGTTTTGACTTTCCATTTCCTGGAAACCAATTGGTAGGGGTCTGAAACAATGTGAATGTCTTTTACCCCATCCAAAGTGCCTATTCTTCGGATGTCGAAGTCCTTCTTACCCAGAGCAATAAGATAATCGCCCTGCTGTGTTCGGACCCGACTGGCAGCAAAACCATATTCCCCCAGACAGGTTTCTATCCTCGAAAACTGGTTGCCAGTAACATCATGTTTGAGTTGAATGATCATTTTTTCTTGATTTTATGATTGTAGCAAATTGTGAACAAATCGAGCAACACCATCTTGTGAGGAATCCACTTGCAATGACTTTACAAACGCGCTACCCACGATTGCGCCATTGGCATGCGAGCAGGCGTAGGCAAAGCTTTCAGAATCCTTGACATTGAAGCCGATGAGGCGTGGCATTGTCAAGTTCAAGCCTTCGATGCGAGTGAAGAAAGATTCAGAGTCTCGGATTTCTTTGCTTCCTCCTGTTGTGCTGTGAGTAGAAACAACGTAAATAAAGCCACTACCAATTCGGTCGATGGAATGTATCCGTTCATTTGAGGTCTGGGGAGTGATCAAAAAGATATTGTGCAAACCGTATTGCGCAAAAATTTTCTTGTACTCTTCTTCATAAACATCCAAAGGTAAATCTGGCAAAATCAGACCGTCGATTCCGACCTCTTGGCACTTGCTGCAAAATCTTTCAATTCCAAATTGCATGACCGGATTCAAATAGCCCATGAGTAAAATCGGGAAGTTAACCAAGTTCCGCACTTGGCTTAGCTGATCAAACAAAAGACTGATTTTCATTCCGTTGCGTAGGGCTTTCTCACTGCTTTCTTGGATGGTGGGCCCATCAGCGAGCGGATCGGAGAACGGAATCCCAATCTCAACCATGTCGGCCCCTGCTAATTGGAGACTTTTCAAAATTGGGACGGTCAGATTCAACTCGGGGTAACCAGCGGTGAAAAAGATGGAAATCACATTTCGCTTCTTCTCCTGAAAAAGGTGGTCTATTCTGTTTTGCATGTCATGCTTGCTTTTTGTTAGTCTCTTTGAAGTGTTGCAAAAGGGTCTGCAAATCCTTGTCGCCTCTGCCTGAAAGATTGACTACAACTGTCAAGTTTTGGTTCCTGTCCATTTTTTCAAGATGAGCGAGAGCATGCGCCGTCTCCAACGCAGGGATGATGCCTTCCATGCGTGCCAGTCGGTAAGCCGCGGCCAGAGCTTCCTCGTCGGTGGCAGAGACGAACTCGGCACGTCCACTGGTGAAAAGGTGTGCATGGAGTGGACCAATCCCTGGGTAGTCGAGACCTGCTGAAATGGAGTGTGGTTCAATGACTTGGCCATCATCGTCCTGCATGACGAGCGAACGGCTGGCGTGCAAAATCCCAGCTCTCCCAAGGGCAGTAGTTGCCGCAGATTTGCCAGAATGAACCCCCATTCCTGCCGCCTCGACGGCGATAAGCCGAACATCTGGCTCGTTCAGGTAGTGGAAAAAAGCTCCGGCGGCGTTGCTTCCGCCACCCACACATGCAAGAACTACGTCAGGATTAGATGAGCCAGAAACCTCGTACAACTGCTTTCGCATTTCTTCGCTTATTATGGATTGAAATTGGGCAACCATTTCGGGATAGGGGTGTGGGCCAACAACAGAACCGATGATGTAATGCGTGTCTGTCGGATGGTTGATCCAATCGCGCATGGCCTCATTCGTGGCGTCTTTCAGGGTTTTGCTGCCACTAAGCGCAGGGCGTACTTCCGCACCCAACAGCCTCATTCTGCCGACATTAGGTGCTTGGCGAGCCATATCCAGCTCGCCCATATAGACTACGCAATCCATGCCCATCAGAGCGCAGACTGTTGCCGTAGCCACTCCATGCTGGCCCGCACCCGTCTCGGCTATGATACGTTTTTTTCCTAGCCTCCTGGCCAAAAGGATTTGACCTATGGTGTTGTTGAGCTTGTGTGCTCCCGTATGCAACAAGTCTTCCCTTTTCAGGAAAATTTGATTGCCATAAAGCTCGGACAACCTCTTGGCCAAAAACAAGGGAGTCGGTCGCCCTGCAAAATCACGGAGAAGGATTGAAAACTCCTGCTTGAATTCTTCTTCTTTCGTGATTTTAAGGTAGTTGTCTCTAAGCTCCTCTATGTTCGGGTGTAACATTTCAGGGATGAAAGCTCCGCCGAAATACCCATAATAGCCTTTTCCGTCAACATGAAATTTCATGGCTCTTTATTTTGTTGTGAATTGATTTCCTGGGCAAATGAAAACAGTGATGAAACATCTTTCAATCCTGGCTTTAACTCGAAACGACTGTTCAAATCAACACCTGCGAATGATGGATGTTTGAAGTCTCTAATTGCGGCAACCTGCTCTGGACCAATGCCACCGCTTAACAAAAAAGGTGTTTCAAGCGTGTAACATTTCAGAATTGACCAATCAAAACGCAAACCCGTCCCGCCTGGCAATTGGGCTTTGGTATCAAAGACAAAATGGTCAGCAAAAGTTTGGTACGCCTCACAAGTCCGAAAGTCGAAAGAGGAATCCACAGAAAAGGCCTTGAAAACTTGAAAACCAAGTTGTTTGATGCTCTTGCAAATTTCCCGGCTTTCATTCCCATGAAGTTGAATTGTGTCCAATTGAAACCGGTTCGCCAGAGCAATGACATTGCCCAAATCTTCATCCACAAAAACACCAACTTTGCTAATTCCGTGAAGGCCTGAAAGAAAATCGGCATCCAGAAACGGCTCTGCGAAGCGGACGGATTGCGGGTAGAAAATAAAGCCAATCCATTGAGGCTTTACAACTTGGCAAATTTCTTGGATGTTAGCCTTTTCTCTTAGACCACAAATTTTTACTTTCATCGCATCTTGTTTGAAGAAGTATGATTTTTGATTTTCTCGATGAAAATTGAACAAGCGTCTTCGGGCCTGCTGTGCCTCATGAAGTTTTCGCCTATCAAAAACCCTTCATATCCATGCCTTTTCAACACGATGACATCTTTGGGGGTCCGAATGCCACTTTCGGATATTTTGGTGAAGCTGGATGGGATCTGCGAAGCAAGATCAAGGGAAAGCTCGAGCTTCACATCGAAACTCTTCAGGTCGCGATTGTTGACGCCTAGCAAGTCAACAAATGGATTGGCATGGCTTTTCAGCTCTTCCAAGCTGTGGACTTCGAGCAGGACTTCTAGCCGCATGGATTGGGCAAATCTTGCCAAACGTTCTGTCTCTTTGGGAGTTAACGCAGCCGCAATCAGCAAAATCGCATCGGCGCCAATCGAACGCGCTTCGATGATTTGGTACTCGTCGATGATGAAGTCCTTCCGCAAAATGGGACAGAAGTTGAACTTCCGCGCGGTGGTCAAGTCAGCATTAGAACCACCGAAAAATGCCTCGTCCGTTAGGACCGATAGGGCAGAAGCACCTGCCTGCATGTAGCCTATGGAGACCTTCTCAACTTGAGCGTATGCGTTTATCATGCCCTTGGAAGGCGATTTACGCTTGAACTCGGCGATGATTCCAGACAAATCGCTACGCTTCAAATATTGACGCATGGAAACGGTCGGCGAATCAAAATAGATGCTTTTTTCCAATAGCCTGGTTGGATAAAGATCTTTTCTTTCCTTGACAGTTTCTTTTTTGTTAGCGATGATTTTTTGTAGAATGTCCATCTTGAAAGGCTATTGAAGTGAGATGAATTTTTTGAAACACGAAAAAGCATTTCCAGACTCCAACGAGTGCCGAGCCTGCTCAAGTGCTGCCGCGAAGTCCAAGTCTGGTTTCGCACATTGTATGGCCAAGGCGGAGTTGGTAAGGACGACGGCCCTTTGGGCGCTGGTCGCTCTGTTCTCAAGAACTTCGATGAAAATCTTCGCGGCATCGGCAACCGATTCGCCACCGTACAATTCTGATTCGTTCGTTTTTTGGAAGCCGACATTGTCCGGGGAAATCATTCTTTCACCTTGATTGTCAATGAGCTTGAAATCGTCGGTTAGGGAGACCTCGTCGTAACCACCAAGGGTATGAACGATCTTGAATTTGGCATTTGTTGTCTGGAAAAAGTAGCTGTAAAGCCTCGCAAGTTCGAGGCTGAAGACACCAACAAGCTGACTTTGCGGGCGAGAGGGGTTGACCAGCGGACCGAGCATGTTAAAGAAAGTCTTGATACCCAGCTCTTTTCGAATGGGGGCAACCTGTTTCATGGCAGGATGGAAAAGGGGAGCGTGCATCAAGCAAATTCCGGCTTTTTCAAGTTGATGTTGTAGTTTGTCCTGGCTGTTGGTGAACTTCGTGCCCAAATGCTCCAGCACATTGGACGAACCATAGATGGAAGAAACGCCATAATTACCATGTTTGGCAACTTTCACACCACTGCCAGCAACGACAAAAGCTGAAACTGTTGATATATTAAATGTGTTCTTGCTATCGCCGCCAGTTCCGCACAAATCAACCGTTTCAAAGGAGGACAAATCAACGGGCAAGCAAAGCTCCAATAGTGCATCCCTAAAGCCTGCAAGCTCATTTACGGTTATGGAACGCAGAACGTAAACCGTTAAAAATGAAGCCACTTGGCTTGTGTTGTAAGCGCCTCTGCTGATGTTGGTCAAGACTTCCTTCGCTCTTTCTTTCGAGAGCGTTTTGTATTCAAACAAATCATTCAAAATATCCTTCATATTTTCCATTTTTAGTCATTCAACAACCAATTTTCAATCATATGCTGCCCCTGCGGAGTAAGTACCGATTCGGGGTGAAATTGGACTCCGCAAACATTCCATTTTTTGTGGCGGATGGCCATGATTTCATCATTTTCATCGACTGCGGTTACCTGAAGTTCTTCATGGGGAAACCCGTTTCGGTCGATAACCCATGAATGGTATCTGCCAATGACAATTTCTGAATCCAAATTCCTGAACATCAGTTCATCCCTGTCAATAACTTTTGCCTTTGTAGCCACACCATGATAGACCCAGTCCAGGTTGCGCAAAGTAGCACCGAAAACTTCACCAATAGCCTGATGACCAAGGCAAACGCCCAAAATTGATTTTGTTTGATGGTATTCTGAAATCAGCGCTTTCATGATTCCGGCTTCTTGAGGTAAGCCAGGTCCAGGCGAAAGAATGATTTTGTCGTATTTTTGGATTTCCTCCAGCGAAATTTTGTCGTTCCGAAAAACATCAGGCACAACGCCTAGCGCTTTAACAGCGTGAACTAAGTTGAAGGTAAAGGAGTCGTAGTTGTCAAATACCAAAAGTCTCATGGTCGGTTGGTGGTTGGTTATTGGATAATTTTCAGGCTCCAATTTTTTCTGCCTCTTTCAGGGCCTTTTTGAGGGCTTCGAGCTTGTTGTTGACCTCTTGCAGCTCACTTTCGGGCTTCGATTGGGCCACAATGCCAGCACCAGCCCTCCTGATCAGTCGATTGTCTTTGCTCAGGAACGAGCGTATCATGATGGCATGGTTGAAGTCGCCATGAAATCCCAGATAGCCGATCGCACCACCGTAAAAGCTGCGTGCCCTGTTTTCGTAGCGGTCGATCAGCTCCATCGCTTTGAACTTTGGAGCTCCAGAGAGGGTTCCTGCGGGAAAAGTATCGGCTACAATTTTGAGCACATCTTGTCGGTTTTCAACCTGTCCAGAAACCTTGGACACCAAGTGTATGACATGTGAAAAGTACTGAATCTCCTTGAAAGTTTCAACTTCCACTTCTTTGGTGTGCCTGCTCAAATCGTTGCGGGCCAAGTCCACAAGCATCACGTGTTCAGCACTTTCTTTGGGATCGCTTTTGAGCTTTTCAGCCAGATCCGCATCCGTCTCATCGTTTCCTGTACGTCTAAATGTTCCAGCTATCGGGAAAATGCTTGCTTTCTGTTTGTGAATCATAATCTGCGTTTCGGGCGAAGAACCGAATAGCTTGAAGTTGCCATAGTCGAAGTAAAACAAATAGGGTGAGGGGTTGATGGATCGCAGGGCCCGATAGACGTTGAACTCATCGCCTGAAAACTTCTGCTCAAAGAGTCGCGAGAGAACGATTTGAAAAACATCGCCCTTTTTGCAATGCTCGATTCCCTTTTTTACCATTTCAACAAAATCAGAATCGCTCACGTTAGAAATTTCATCACCTTGAAGATGAAAAGGATAGCTTGCAAAATTCTTGTTATTGATTAGCCCCAATACTTCTTGAAGACTTGCCCGTGGGCCGGTTTCGCCACAACTATTTTGAATGACAAACATTCTACTTTTGTAATGGTCGATGGCTACGATGAACTGATAGAGTCCGTACCTGATTTCAGGAATCGCTTCAGAGTCTTGCTGCCTATCCCTTAGATAAATGTCTTCGAAGTACTTGACAGCGTCATAGGCACAATAACCAAACAATCCGTTGTAAAGTGTTGGTAGCTCAACTTTCGGAACATCAAAACAGTCCATAAAATTCTGCAAGAACACCATTGCCGAATTTCCTTTATCAATGGCATGAGTCTCAGTGGTTTTGTCAGGCCACATCATCGTTGCCTTATGGTTCTGGACCTCAAAACGAGCCAGCTCATCGAAACAAATGAATGAGAAGCTATTTTCGCTGCTATGGTAGTCCGAGCTTTCCAAGAGAATGCTGTCGGGGAATTTGTCCCGGATTTTCAAAAAGACACCGACGGGAGTGAGCGTATCCGCTAGGTGAATTTGGTATTCTGTGCTTAGCGTGAACTTTTTCATGGGTGGAATTGTTGGGTAACAAAAAAGGGAGGCTCGATATGGAGCATCCCTTTGGTCAAGACGTGGAAATGATGCCCCGGTTATCCGTCGCGCCACCACCAAGCTTTATTTGAGAAGAATTGAGTCATTTGATTTGCGTTCTTGACACAATGATAGTCATTTTTTTGCACGCGCAAGTTTTTTTACACTTTTTTTTGATTTAGGAGGGCAAAAAAATTTGAACCGAACTCAACTTGAAATCAAACTTTCCACTATCTCATTGGTAATCAGGAACTATTGCAACATCATCGCCTCGCGGGTCCGCGCCGCCTTCCAGGCTTCCGTCTGGGCGAACGAGTATGGCATCGACCCTTCCGATTGATTCGCGGGTGTTGAACTGGTGTCCCATTCCGGAAAGGCGGACGGTTATGAGGCTGTCAAAGCCCCCTTGCTCGATAAAAATCGCATCGGGCAACCATTGGTGATGGAAGCGCGGAAAGCGCACGGCCTCTTGCATCGTCATCCCAAATTCGAGAACATTGATAATGGTTTGGAACACCGAGGTAATGATGGTTGAACCACCTGGTGAACCAACGACCATCAACACTTGACCATCTTTTTCGAGTATTGTTGGGGTCATTGAGCTGAGCATACGCTTGTTCGGAGCGATGGCATTGGCAGTTCCGCCCACCAATCCGTAGTCGTTGGGTTGTCCCGGTTTAGCGCTGAAATCATCCATTTCGTTGTTCAAGAAGAAGCCAGCCCCTTCGACCAAAAGTTTTGAGCCAAAAGCGGAATTCAAAGTGGTTGTTACAGATACAGCATTCCCCCACTTGTCAACGATTGAGTAGTGCGTTGTCTGCTCGCTTTCAAGCCGTATGCCTGATGTGACTTGGTTTGAAACAGTGGCTTTGGAAGGGTCAAAGCTGCTCATCTGGTCAAAGCAGTAGCGCTTGTCGAGCAGCTCTTCTTGCGGGACCTCGTGGAAATCCGGGTCTCCCAGGTGGACCGCTCGGTCAGCATAGACGCGGCGCTCCGCTTCGGCCATGCAGTGGATCGCGGCGACCGAGTGGGCGCCCCATGCTGCAAGTGGTTGATGTTCAACCATATTCAGCATCTGAATCAAGCAAATCCCACCGCTGGAGGGTGGTGGCATTGAGATGATCTTGATGCCTTTGTATTCGCCCTCGACAGGTTTTCGCCATGCGGAACGGTAGCTCGCAAGGTCGTCGTGCGTGATGATGCCGCCATTTTCCCGCATCGTCTCCACCATCATGTCGGCCGTAGGCCCTTCGTAGAAGCCTGCTCTTCCCTTGTCCCTTATACGTTCTAGACTTAGCGCAAGCTCTTCTTGAACCAGCCTGTCTCCTTCTTCCCACAAGGTATCGCGCAGGAAGGTTTTGTCGGAAGGATTGAATAGACGAAACTGGGGCTCTTGCAAATTGAACTCTCGTGCCTGGGCTTGTGTGATAGGAAATCCGTTCCGGGCCAGGTCTATACTAAGTTGAATTATTTCGCCAAATTTTAATTTTCCGTGTTTTTCGTGCAATTCAAACATGCCATCTACTGATCCTGGAACTCCAACGGCAAGCGCTCCATGCGTGCTAAGTTTTGGGATGATTTCACCATTCGCGTCCTGGTACATTGTTTCACTTGCTTTTTTGGGTGCTTTTTCTCGAAAATCAAGACTGGCGATGCTGCCATCTGCCAGGCGAAGAACAGCAAAACCACCGCCACCAATATTTCCAGCAATAGGAAGGCATACCGCTAGGGCATAGCTGACCGCAACGGCCGCATCAACGGCATTTCCGCCCATTTCCAGAACTTTTGCGCCAATTTGAGAGGCTTCAGGGTGCGCGGAAACCACCATTCCTGGATGTTTGACAGCCGAAGCAGTGCGGATTTGTAGTTCTTGGACGGGTGGAAGCGGAGTACCGCAAGCCAGAAGAAAGAGCACAGGAAGCAGAAAAGGCAATCCATTTTTCATGTTTGTCGAGCATTTATGTTTTGGACAAATCTGTGAAGGGAATCCATATACGGCACCCAGTTAGCTTCTATGATGTTTCGATGGTTTCCTCTTTCAAATAGAACGATTTCCTTGGGTGTTGAAGCCCAGTCGAATAGGCGTTGGGCATGGGATTGGACGACGGTGGTATCGGCTTGGGTGTGCATGATCAGTTTTGGCCCCTTGAATTGGCTTATTTTTTCGCGATGGTTGAAATACTTCGAGATCTCAGCGAGCATCAATTCGCGGGAGCAGTTGATTTCATCAGGGCGAACACGCAACTCGATTCGCTCGGCCATGTCGGCAATGGCGCTTTCTAGCACCAGTCCTGCTGCGTTTGGAAATCGCCATACTGCTTCCAACGCGTAAATGGAGCCCGCCGATCGACCCATGAAAATGATGTTTTCTGCCTGGTAACCAGTAGAATAGGCAATATCCTCAACATCGTCGAGCATGGTAAGCAGATTGGCTTTGCCTGTCGATTGGCCAAAGCCGCGGTACTCGGCCAGAACAACTGCCAGGCCCATGGCACGGAGCCTCTGGCTGAAAGTTCCTTGGTAGTTGGAGGCCAGGCCGGCGTTGCCGTGGAAATGGACCAGGCAAAGGTTTGCCTTTTCGTTTTTCGCAGAAAGGCAGGCCAGTCGATTTCCATCCTTCGTTACCACCCAGTGCGGATCGTCAACCATTCCAAACGGTGATAAAAAGTACCGCTCGGAGAGTGTCGGGTGTGCCAAGGGGCTTTCGCTCATCAATTTTATGACTGTTTTAGACGAATAAATTCGCTCAAGTCGCTCTTGAGCAGGTTCTCAAGCTCCGAAAAATTCCCGATTCGAGTTTCTGTAAAAACAAAGGCGAAAATTGGGAATTTGCGAAAGTCAATCCGGCGAATCATTAATGGTTTTTCCAATGATTTTTCCAACAGTTCATAATCAAAGTCTTCAATTTGTGAAATATCAAACTTTGATGGGCGTTCTATGACCATCAAGCCATAGACTTTGTCTTCCTTGCCCGCCAGAGCCTTCTCCCAATTCGGGGTCTGTTCATCGAAGAGGCACTTGTAGGGATTTATCCCGTAGGCGAATTGTGCGAGGTCCGTCGTTCCCCATCCTGCGAAGCGCATCGGATTGACTTCGATGGGGAAAACATTATCTCCATCGTGTCGCAATTCGATGTGCAATGGAAATTGGCGGATGCCCAAAAGCTCTCCCAGTTTTTCGAGAAAGTCCTGGAAAACAGGCATTTGTTCACGAATGATGGTCGAGCTCGTAATGTACAGCCTATCGCTGACGTCGGCGTCGGATGCGAAGTAGTGCTTCATCATGTTGACCACATTGGGCTTGCCCGGCTTGTCATAAAATACGTCAATGGCGTATTCTTCGCCAGGCATCCACTGCTCCAGGAGGAATTGCTGGCTTCCGACAACTTCTTGCGGAAACACTCCCTCAAGCTGGCGCATCTGTTCTTTGGTGTTTCGGATGACTTCATTCCATTGCAATTCATTTTCAACATAGCTAACGCCGATGCTCATGAAACCAACGGCCGGCTTGAGCACAAACGGAAAGCGCAGCTCTTCCAACGGAATCGCTTCGAGTGTCGAAAGGTTTTCGCGCATGAACCAGTAAGTGGGAAATGCGGACTGGATCGCCAGGCGAAACTCGTACTTGTCTTTGAAGAGGCTAACCAAGCGTTCGTAGTCGGAGCCGGGAAAGTGTTTTCTTACCCAAGTGATGCTGTTTTCTGTGTTGGAGTACACCATTGCTCCTTCTTGGAACAGGCGCTCGAATGCTGTTTCACCAATCCTTTGCTGTCGGATGGATTCGATGTTTCTTGAAAATTCGTTTTCGAGAACAGGCCAATTTTCTTGGCGGATGCTTTCCAGCAGGAGGTCGGAGACGTAGGGCGAATCGAGAATGATCATTGCGTTGTTTATCAGTGTTTTTCGTAGTGTTCTTCGTGTTTATCCTGGCTTTCAAGATGGGAATGCCCGGATTGGCGCAGATCTTTGTGCATGATTTGGCCTCCGTGCGAACCGGTGATGCCGAGCATGGGGACGACGAGTGCAGCGGTGTTAAAGGCGGCTTTCCTCTTGGAAGCCAATGACATGACATAAGCCGACATTACGGCCGCACCCACGAGAAGCATGCGGTTGAAAGCGTTTTTGCCGAGCTCTTCATGCTCTTCGAGGTAGCCGAGGGAAGCGCCAGGAAATTCCTCAACATAGTGCAGGGCGCCATCGCCGGAAAGGAAGGCGGGCAAAGCCAGCGCTGCCAGCGCGACGAAGCCGTGCAAGCCTGCGTGCTCCAGGCTTTTGTTCTTGCTGAAAAGCCACCAGGCCAGGAGAACGATTCCAAACAGTGTTCCAACGATAGGGAAGCGGTTGCGCGCCAAATGAAGTTGTGTTGCTTCCATTTTGGTTTTATTAGTCGGCAAATATGACTTTTTTTTCCAAGACTTCAACAATCGAGACCCAAGGAGAATCCTGCCAAGGGTGAGCCGTGGCAGGTCTTGCCAGCCGACTGCGTCACGATTACTCGTGCAGCTCGAACCTGGTTGCGGTTTGGAACCAGCTCGCGTCGTCGGCGAATGGCTTGCCGCCGGACTTGACGCGTATGGCGCCTCCGCCGTCCAGGCCTAGCTTCCCATCGTTACCTTGGCTTTCCCGATTGTCCGAGGTGGCATCGTACACAAACTTGAAAACGACGGCTTGTCGGCTAGGGCCAACTTGCAAGTTACTTCCAATGTACTGGCCATCATAGCTTTTCAGGTAAAAGCGAGTGCAATGGTACGGACCTGGCATTTCTTCGGGCTTGGTTTCTTCCCAATAGAAAGTCTGTGGGCTTGTGTATTCTCCCCACAGGTATCCATCCCAAACTCCCAAGTAGTAGGTTTTTCCGCTTTCGGCATCGAAATAGCTAAAGGCCACCTGTGCATGGCTTCGATTTCCGATGGACGAGAGCTGGGCCAGGAAGATCAAACTGAAAGAAAACTTTAGGAAATGTTTTATTGGCTTTGGGTTTTGATTAGTTTTGGACGAAATATGTTCAAAATCCGAGGTAAAATGTTCGTCAAAAGTGATTCCAAAATGTTGCCACCAAAGGATCGCGTTCACGTCAACAACACTGACAAATCATCTTTCCCAAAGGTTTTCCTTGTCGGTTTCATGTCTTCGGGGAAAAGTTACTTGGGTAGAAAACTTTCGTGCTTGGTAGGATTGCCTTTTGTTGATTTGGATGAGTATATATCAGATCAACAGTCTTTGGCAATCGCTGACTTGTTTTCATTTCATGGCGAGGGATATTTTCGTGAACTTGAAAAGAATGCTTTGGGCCAGTTGTTGCGATTGCAATCAGCAATCATCTCGACGGGCGGCGGAACTCCTTGCTTCCATGACAACATGGATTTGATGCGTGAGTCGGGTGTTGTTGTCTATCTCAAAAAAAGTCCAGAAATTCTACTTGGGCGCTTGTCACAGGAAGCTGGGAATAGACCTCTCGTGGCGGGAAAAAGTATTGGACAGTTGGCAGAATACATCCAGGCAACGCTTGAATGGCGAGAGCCGTTTTACAGCCGCGCCCATGTGGTCTATGAAGGCGACGATGTCCGGGGACTGTTCAAGGAACTGCTTGTTTTTCAGCGTTCTAACGCTCAAGGCCTTTGAGCATGGGGACAAAGGTGAAGAGGCCTTGCTTTTCGCTCTTGTATTCTGTTTCTGAAATTCGCTGTATTCTGACCATTGTTTGGGCATTTTGCTTGCCGATGGGGCATACGAACAGGCCTCCAATGGCGAGCTGTTCCAGCAGTTTGCTGGGCACTTCGGCGGGCGCGGCCGTAACGACAATCTTGTCGAATGGGCCGTATCCGCTTTTGCCTTCGAATCCGTCGCCATGAAAAAGTTTGGCTTTGTGGTAGCCGATGGCTTCGAGCAGTTGCTTGGTCTGCTGGTGCAGTCGGAGTTGCCGCTCGATGCTGAAGACCTTGGCCTCCAATTCGAGCAGGACGGCGGTCTGGTAGCCCGAACCGGTTCCCACTTCCAGGACTTTTTGCCCTGGCTCGATTTGCAAGAGTTGGCTCTGGAAGGCGACGGTATAGGGTTGCGAGATGGTCTGTCCCGCGCCAATCGGTAGCGCTACATCCTCATAGGCCCTGTGGGCGATGCCGCTTTCCATGAACCACTGCCGGGGCACTCGCCCTAGGGCTTCGAGCACGCGCCGGTCGCTGATTCCCTTTTGGAAGAGCTGCTCAACGAGTTTTTTTCGTTTGCCTTTGTCCAAAAAACTGTCTTGCATCGTGGTGGTGGGTTATGGTCTGGAACAAAAGTAAAGGCTTTGGCTCGAATTTCATCTTTTTTTGCCATCTTTCCAGAAATTTTCTCACTCGAAAGCCTATGTTGAAGTTGAATTTGCCCGAATATGCTCCCAAGGTGGTCAACACGGCGCAGGGGCCGAAAATTTTTGACCCTTTGCAGCGCAAGTATCTGGCGCTGACTCCGGAGGAGTGGGTTCGGCAGCATCAGGTCCACTACATGATGGACTACAAGGGATTCTCGAACAGTCGGCTGGTCTTGGAAAAGGGGCTGCGCTTGGCTGTTGGCCGTGGAAGATTCGACATTCTGTACTTTGGTCGGACGGGCCATCCGCTCTATTTGGTCGAATGCAAGGCGCCTTATGTCCGGATCGACAGCTCGACTCTGGAGCAGGCGACACAGTACAACCGCGAGCTGAAAGCTCCTTTTGTAACTTTGACCAACGGCATGGAACATTGGCATGCGCGGATGCGTGTTTCTCGGCAAGGCTTCGATGTGTTTTCAGAATTGCCGAGTGCCGACGAGATGGAATCCTATGCTCTTGAATATGAGGTGATTTGACCCAGCAAAAAAGGCCATTCCGATTGGGAATGGCCTTTTTTGCTGGGGTTGGGACTCGCTCAGTTCAAGACGATGGTCTTGGCCAGGTGCCCGTTCGGGGCGTCGAGTCGGACGATGTAGGCGCCCGCTGGCAAGCCCGGCCGCAAGCTGACAAAGTTTTCCGTGTTCAAATTCTTCTGGAAGACCAGACGGCCGGCAAGGTCGAAGATGCGCAGGTTGGCCTGCGAACTTTGGCCAAGCTGGACCAGGATCTGGTCTTCGTAGGCATGGATGCCGAGGTCTTGCGCCGGCAGGCTTTCCTCAAGGTCCGTTACGACCGAGCGCACCAGGTGCAGGTTGAAGCGGGTCTCGTTCTGGCCGGCGGTGGCCTCGAAGCGGTATTCGCCTTGCGTAAGCGGGAAGAACTGGCCCGTGGCGAGGTCTTCCAGATAGACCAGATCGTTGGGGCCAAATCCTACCAACTCACTGATTTTGAATGAGTAGGAACCTGCTTGACCGGTTTTGATACCGATGGGCACCACGACCATTCCTTCGTCGAAGGCGAAGCTGTTGATGGTCAGGACGGCGTTGTCCCGGCTTCGGGTGAAAAGGTGCATGCGGGTAGGGGAGGTGCCGAACATCTTCTCGGAATCGTACTTTTCGTAGCCCATGTCGGCTTCGGGCGCGAAGACCAAGACCATCTCGTCGGTTTCGAGGGTTTGGTTGTTGGAGCTGATGATGCGGATGCGGTCATAGCCCTCGTCGGCGGACTTGAAAAAGCCGGAGGTATGCGCGCGGGCTGCGTTCGGAAGCGTCAGGTTGGTGTTTTGCGGATTGGACCAGGCGCCGCTGATGTACCGGATCCAGAAGCCTTGTCCGGGAGGAATCAGGTTCGTTCCTCCGTTGGTGCCGGCCATCGAGTTGCCATTGTAGGTCGCGAAGGAGTTGTTCCCGACTTGGTACCAGATGGTATTGCTTTGGATTTCAGCGGGTTTTGCCCATGCGGCGCTGTTCCAGTTCAGTCCGGATGGGAACGGGTTTCCAATCATGTTGTAACCCATCTTGTAAACACCAGGGGTGAAGGTCAGTTCGTAATTGATATCACCGGTGTTCAATGCTCCCGTGTAGGTGATTTTTTGGTTGGCGCTGCTGAACTTAACCGCGTAACCTTTGCCAGGTTCCAGTGGCTCGTTCGCGGCCAGGTTGACCGCTGTCCACTGTCCAGTGGTTTCTGTCCAGCCATAGGCGCCTAGTGCCCCTGCAAGCTCGTCGTTGGAGGCCGCATCTGAAATGACAGGTGTTACCAAGTGGTAGGTGCTCGCTGTTTCAAACATACGCTCGACAATGATTTGCCCACCATCGTAAATGATGCTCCCATTGTCGATGAAAGATCCCGTGCCGCTGGCATCCGAACGGATGATGAAGTCGCCTTCGAGCGTGAGAGGCCCCGTGAGGGTGAGGCTCGAGTTGGCGGTCATCTCGACGGAGGCTTCGGCGCGGATGATGAGCTTTTTGAGGGTGAGCGAGATGTTGGCAATGGGGAAGTTGTTGCCGCTGGGCTTGGTCGGTATGACGACGTTGTCGGAGGCGTTGGGCACTCCGTCGCTCCAGTTGGTGCCGGTGCTCCAGTCGGCGGTGTTGCCAACCCAGCGGGTTCCGAGCATCAAGTCGGGGTTGATTTCTACGGATGCGCCGGCGTTGATGTTTCCCTCCACGTAGATTGAGCCGCTGCCGTCGAAGCCATAACCGCTGGTGTTGGTGGTGCCGGCGCTCAGATCGCCAGTGATGGTGATATCGCCTTCCACGTTGACATCGTAGTTGTTGCCCAGGTCCATGTCGCCATTGACCGTAACACTGCCGTTGGCGTCCACGTTCAGGTTGTTGCCCGAGATGAAGTTGCCGTTGTTGACCAAAAGTGAACCGTAAATTGAGATGCTGCCGTTGTTGTTCAGGTCCAAGGAACCGTTTTCGACCACCAGGGTGCCATAGACGATCAGGTCGAAATTGTTGGCGCCGCTGCCTTCCGTGAGCCCGTTCTTGATGGTGAAGATGACTCCGGCCGGGACGATGAGAACCGCGTTGTTGTTGATAACCAAGCTGTTGACAGTACTGTTCGCATCGACAGTCACCGTGTCGCCACCAAGTTTCGCGTTGGTAGTCGCCCCCGGCACGACATTGTCGCACCAAGTGGTCGTGCTAGTCCAGTTGCCTGTCTGGTCGCTGGTGCTGGAGCAAGGGGCAGGGGCCAGGTCGGCGGAATTGCCCGCCAGGAGCCCCGCCATTCCGAAAAGGAAGGCCAGGTGGGTCAGGAAAAAGTGCTTCATGGTATTGGGTTTGTTGGGTTTCGGTGTTTACAAAAAGCAGACCAAATAATATTTTTGCTTGTCCAAGAATCTGAAATTCCAATGGATTTATTGCCTGTTGAAATCTTTCCTTCAAACGGTATGAAAGCAAAAGAGTTTCAAGCGAATTTGTCTTACCAGATTTTTCCTATTGTTGATTTACTTTAATGTATCTTTCATAATAACAGGTATTTACAAAAAGTAAATTGGAAAGAATCTCAATTTTCAATTGCTTCTACTGGTCAGATGCAATTCATCCTTAGTCAGCATGAAAATTCTCTTTGCCTCTTTAAAATTCTACTTTCGTCATAAGTTTTCCAAACCACGACATGACTTGTAAACGCAGTCACAATTATTCATTTTTGTAATATATTTTTAAAGATGACGGCTCTGCGCATTTTTTGCTAGATTTGCGTGGAATGCTGAACGACACGGAACGGTGCTCCTCGGCGAAAAAAAATCCAAGACGATGAAAGACTACTTCAAGCTCAACCACCCTATTCCTCAGACAAGAGTTTTGGCAATCGCCTTGTCGGGCCTGATTCTGCTGCTTTTCCTCTGGTGGCTCGTGACCCAGTTGGGTTGGGTCGATCGCGCCGCGCTCCCGGGGCCTGGCGATGTCTTCGGCTCCTACGGCGCGATGGTCGAGAAGAAGGTCAGCGTTCCGGTCGGGCAGAGCACGCTCGAGGTCAGCTCGTTGGTTTTCAACACGGGCTTCTCGGTGTTCCTGAACGTGGTCGGCTACCTTGAGGCCATTGTCTTCTCGTTGCTTTTCGGCTTCATGATTGGCGTTGTTCCTTTCTTCAAGGCCCTGCTTTCCAAGTACATCGACGCGATCCGCTTCGTGCCCCTTGCCGCCATGACCATGATTTTCATTTCGTGGTTTGGCATCGACCTCAACATGAAGGTCCAGTTTTTGGCCTTTGGCATCTTTGTTTACCTGCTGCCAGTGGTCGTGCAGCGCATCGATGAGGTCGAGCGGGTCTATGTGCAGACCGCCTACACCCTGGGCGCGACGAACTGGCAGATCATCCGCAACGTCTATTGGCCGCACGTAACTTCCAAGATCATCGACGACATTCGCGTGCTGACGGCCATTTCATGGACCTACATCATCGTGGCCGAGACCGTCAACAAAGAGTATGGCGTTGGAGCGCTGATCGCCACGGCCCAAAAGTACAACCGCATCGAGGAGGTTTACGCGCTTCTGCTGCTGATCGTCCTGGTGGGCGTCTTGCAAGACCTGCTTTTCCAGTGGCTCGACAAGGTGCTCTTCCCGCACAAGTACAAATGAAAGAGGGGCCAGCTCCCAGCTTTTCCAACTCGATTCCCGATCCTTGAACCGACAAAATCCCCAAGCATGGCCGTCACTTTCACCAATACCGAACTGCCTGACATCGTGGAAGTCAGAAACGCCTCCCACTCCTACAACGGTGGGCAAAGCTACATCATCCAAGATTTCAACCTGCTGATCGAAGACAAGCCTGGCCAGGGCCAGTTCATCGTCATCCTAGGCCCGTCGGGTTGTGGCAAGTCCACTATTTTGCGGTATGTCGCTGGCCTCCAGATTCCTACCACGGGCGAAGTCCTCATCAAGGGAAAGCCTCGGACAGAGGCCGACCGCATCGGGATGGTTTTCCAGCAATACTCTTCCTTCCCATGGATGACGGTGCTCGAAAACGTCGCCGTTGGGCTCAAATGGCAGGGAGCCGACGAAAAAGAGCGGCTCGAAAAGGCCATGCGGATGGTCCAGACCGTCGGGCTGGAAGGCCATGAGAAGAAGTTCGCCAAATATCCAACGCTTTCCGGTGGGCAGCTCCAGCGCGTGGCCATCGCGCGCAGCCTGATCGTCAACAGCGAAATCATCCTCATGGACGAGCCCTTCGGCGCCTTGGACACCAACACGCGCCTGCGGATGCAGGATTTCCTGCTGGAGGTCTGGCAGAAGGTCCACCCGACCATCATCCTGGTCACGCACGACGTCTCCGAGGCCGTCTATCTGGCCGACGACATCTACATCATGGGCAACGCGCCCAGCAAGATCATCGAGCACATCCCGGTTTCGCTGGGCATGGAGAAAAACCACCAGCTCAAACGCCAAAAGACCTTCGTGGACCTGGTCCATTACATCGAAGACCGCATGATGCAACTTGAAACTTGAGCGGATGAGGCACTTGAAGATGATTCTTCGCAGCCTGTTCGCTCTGATCTTGGCCCAGGCTGCTTCCGCCCAAGGCTCCATGTCCCTCAATTTGCCGGAAAACGAATCCGCTTATCTGGCCAACGGCAAGATTGTCAACATTTTGCGCGATTACCATGCCGAGTTGTCCAATTTGCGGCTTTTCGACTTGTTCTCCCAGGTGGGGCAGTCCCCGCCCAATCCGAACGTGTGGTTCGGAATCCAGCAGCATGTCCATATGCGCTACCCCCAGTCCTTGCGCGATACGGTCTTGCGCCGCTTGACTGCATGTTCGGGACAAGAGTACTACGCCGACATTTTCGCTTTCGGGGATGAAATCATTTCCATTGTCGATGATGGTTTGCTGACCCTCGATTTTGACAAAGATGGAAAGGTCGATCTGGTCATGGTGCAGCAAACCTACTTTGGCCCTTCGAGTGGCTGGCACTTCATGTCCACGCAGGCGGGACAACTCAACTGGCTGTACGACAACTCTTGCGACTTGTTCATGGCCCGCTGGAATGGGGATGTCTTCCAAATAGCGGCCCACATGGGGCAAATCGACATGATGGAGCCCACGATGATTCTCAGCTTGGAATACGATACCGTCCGCCAATGCTGGTCAATTCCTCAACGCCACTTCTTCGGGCCTGATTGCCAGATGGTTGCCACAATCGCTTTTCCACCTACCGAAAGTCGGGTCATGGCGGTGGCCGGGCAGCTTCATGCCAACGACGCTTTGCTCTCGAAGGAGGTGCTCGTCGAATTTCGAGCGGGAGCACGCCTGGACATTTTGTCCGGAACCACCAAGGCCTACCTCGTCCGCGTCAGCCACCCCGATTGCCAGCCCAACTATGCGCATGGCATGGACGACGGCACCCGCCACGAGGCGCAATGCGCACCGGGCCAGGTTTTCCACTGTGGCTGGATTGCCCGCGACTTGCTCGATGCCACCGACTGATTTTCAGTCGCTTGCGCTTTCAAGTTGATGCGCAAAAACTCCAAAGCATTTCCCAGCTTTCGAATCCCATCGCCAGGGCGAAGGCATCTTTGAGCTCGCCTGGCCGAAGGCCGCTCTCGCGTCCGTGCTTGAGCGAAATGCTGCCTGCCGATTTCGACAGCTTGCTGCCCTCGGCGTCGAGCAGCAGCGGGTGGTGCAGGAAGACGATTTTGTGGAAGTCGCTCTGGCCCAGCGACATGGACAGCGCCCATTGGGCCAGGGTCGAGTCCCAGAGGTCTTGCCCGCGCACCACCAGGCGCACTCCCTCGCGCAGGTCGTCGAGCACCGACACCCAGTGGTAGGCGGGCAGCCCGTCGCGGCGCCAGAGGACGATGTCGCGGGCGGAGGCGGGCAGGGGCCAGCTCGCCGCGCCGGCCTGCCCCAGCTCCCGCGGGCTGGCGCGACTGCCTTCGGGCGTGCGCCAGCGCAGGCTCGTGTCGGGCGCGGGCCAGGG
>JFJP01037101.1_pt1 | contig 46379 bp, 37 predicted proteins | sample 431651 | NCBI WGS metagenome assembly JFJP01 (sample SAMN02602958, study PRJNA72255) | Microbial mat metagenome, whole genome shotgun sequencing project. | biome: fresh water; feature: sink hole; material: water; isolation source: purple microbial (photo- and chemosynthetic) mats found in...
AGTAAAGCCTCCCAGAAAGAAAATCCTGTTATCAGGTGAAGAGATCCGGCCACAATCAATATGAAAGACACAGATATTATTGCATAGAAGATTAACTCGTGGTTGCCGATTATTTTTCTGAATTCGCCCTTAAGTCCAAAGTAAATTACTGTCATATTTGTTCCGGCGATAAACATAAATATTGTTATTATAACCTTAATGTAAGGTGCATCAAAGGCCGCAATTCCGGCATTCTTTGTAGAAAAACCTCCTGTTGAAAGCGTTGACATTGAATGACATACTGCATCAAATAGTGGCATTTTCCCAAGAACAAGGAGTATAACCTCAATGACTGTTATAATAAAATATATAGTAATAAGCCGTTTTGCTGCGTCGAGTGTACGGGGATGAATTTTGTCTGTTGTCTGGCCTGTAAATTCGGTAGCGGCAAGTTGAATGTGGATTGTTTTTATTACCGGCAAAACAGAAAGGGATATGAAAATAATGCCAATTCCGCCCAGCCATTGTGTGAGGCTTCTCCATAAGAGTATACTGTGCGGTAGTGTCTCAACATCTCTGATTATTGACGCTCCTGTTGTTGTAAAGCCTGATATAGATTCAAAAAATGCATTTGTAAAGCCATCAATTGATCCGCTAATGAGGTAGGGAAGAGTTCCGCTTAGACTCATAATAAGCCATATGCCGGTTACAATTATATATCCCTCTTTGTTACCATAAACCTTTTCTTCCTTTCGTAAGGGAGTGAAAACAATAATTCCGGTTACAACAGAAATAAATGCGGAAAGAAGAAATGATGAAGTAGTATTTTCCTGGTACAGAAATGATACCACAGCACATATAAGCATGAATAAACCTTCAAAAATGAGCGACAGGCTGAAGACCCTGGCTATAATTCTGAAGTTAATCATACCCGCTAAATAAAATATTTTGAAAGTGTCTCGTAAGCAGAAGGAAGGGTGAAAACAACAACTTTGTCATTTGCCTTTAAGATTGTGTCACCTGTTGCAATAAATGGTTCCCCGTCGCGCATGCCGCCTCCTACTATGGCGTCCTTTGGAAAATCCAAACTTCTTAATGTTCCCTTTGTTATTTTCGCGTTTTCGGGAACATTGAATTCAAGTACCTCTGCCTCAGTGCCTGTCATGTATTTAACCTGCGTTACATTCGGATTGGAGGTATGCCTGAAAATCCTGCTCGCAGCAGATATCTTCTTATTTATTATAGTATCAATGCCTGTGTTTTCAGCCAGATTGATATACTCCATGTTCTCTACTTCAGCAATAGTCTTCTTTACACCCATCTTTTTTGCAAGCAGACAGGAGAGTATATTTGTTTCCGAGTTGCCGGTGACTGCAACGAACGCATCCATTTTTGTAATGCCTTCCTGTTCAAGGAGATCCACATTTCGTCCGTCGCCGTTTATTATTAGTGTGCTGTCGAGTATTTCGGCCAGATCCTCACACTTTTTCTGACTGTGATCTATGAGTTTAACTTCACATGTCTTTTGCATGTACATCGCAACATGTTTTCCAATCCTGCTTCCTCCAAGCACCATTATGCTCTTCGCCTCAAAATTTTCTTTTCCCGATGATTCCATCATCTCATCTATGCCTTCCTGAGTTGAGATTACGTAAACTGTATCTCCAAGAAGGAACTGTTCATCTCCTCTCGGGATAATTGTCTTCCCTGCTCTTTTAATTGCAACAGCCCTGTATTTATCGGTTCTGCGGGTTTCTGATATTTCAAGCAGGCTTTTATTCAGTATAGGGGCTTTCTCATCGAGTTTCTGAACGTACATTGCCAGGTGACCACCACAGAATTCCATGAAATCAGTTGCCCCGGTCTCATGTAAAAGTCCAAGCACTTCCCTCGCAGCTATCAGTTCAGGATAAATCAGTGAATCTATTCCTATGGATCTGAAAAATTCAAGAGTAGGTTGTTCCAGATAATCGATATTGTCAATTCGTGCTATAGTCTTTATGGCACCAAACCTTTTGGCAAGAATTGCAGATGTAATATTGGTGTCTTCTGAATGTGTTACAGCGATAAAAAGATCAGTTTTTTTCTTAAGCGAATCCTTCAGTAGTTTAATTGATGTAGCTGACCCCTCGTGTGTCAAAACATCCATCGAACTGTCTATCGGTTTCAACCTGTCCTCCTCTGGGTCGATAAGAATAATTTCATGATTTTCATTCGACAGCATCTTTGCAAGATGAGTCCCAACTTCTCCGGCTCCGGCGATTATTATTCTCATTGAAATATTTTTGAAAAAACATGACAAAATAAGAGATAAATCGCCTAATACTCAAGTTTTTTGATGTTTTTATTTATTAACCGTTCATAACCCTTTGATATAGGCCCCTTCCTTTTTCACAATATACAGCGAATCACTCAGTCTTCTAAAATTCGATGGTTTGCCGACAGAAACACCTGAAGTGAAAACGGCAAACCTCGCAGCAGGTCTATCATTGTTGCCCTGTTTAATTTCAGGCAATACCGAAAGAATTGAAATGTTCGGTATTGCATTCTCTGATTCACCGAGATCTTTAATATTTCCAATGAAGATATTTCTTTTTTTCTGTTGCAGATAATAGGAGTTCTCAGTGAGTGACCTTGATACTATTTTTAGGCGGAGTGTCGCTGCATGTTTCCTGACATCAGGGGCAATAATTGAACTGTCAGAATAGAGATAAAGTATTTTCCCTGACCTTACTCCGACAGATGATAAACCGGGTGTATTATAAACAATAATTTCATTTGAATACCTTACATTGAGTTCTCTGACTGTTCCCACTAACATTATAATTGCCAGTGCAACAAGTGGGTACAGGATGCTGAACCTCGGCTTTAACAGGAAATATGCACTTAAAATAAATATGAATATCGTAAGCAGCAGAGTATCAGGTGTTGTCAGGCCTATATTCTCAATACTTGAACCGACTGCTGATGCAGCTGTCGCTGTCAGCCAATCGGTGAGTATTGTCAGGTAGTTTAGCAAGCGTGCAAGGATCTCAGAAAGGAATAAAACAGGAAATGTCAGAGGTATAATGCAACCAACGATAATGAGTAATGACGAAACAGGAACAATAATAATATTTGTTAAAAGGAAGTATGTTGAGAATCTGTTGAATAGCATTATTGTAAGTGGAAGTGTTCCTGCCTGTGCTACTATTGTTACAACAGCAGATTGCCATATTTTGTCGGTAAACCGGCTCTTAATGTGGAGTTTAAGGTAAAGCTCCCGATAAAACATGATTATATAAATAACTGCAGAATAGGATAGAAGAAACCCTGCGTCAAATATTACAGAAGGTCTGATAATAATTAAAACAAATGCTGATGCCAGCACTGAGTTTATCCCGTTTACCTTTCTGTGCATCATATTACCTGCCTGAAAAAAAGTGAACATAAGGGTAGCTCTGAGCACTGATGGCGTAAGTCCTGTTACAAATGCAAAAGCCCATAGAATCACTATCGTAATTACTATCCTTACGATATTGTATTTTCCCTTGAGGAAAAACAGAATATTAAAAACAAACAGACTCAGTATTATTGCATGCAAACCCGATACGGCCATAATATGCATTACACCTGCCTTCATGAAATTATGCTTCTGTTCCTGGTCAAGCATGTTTTTCTGTCCAAGTGTCATTGCAGAAACAAGGGCCAGTTGTTCACCCCTTATGCCTCTTTCCTCATACATGCTGATTATCCTTTCCCTTATCATCAGGGCTCTGTGTACAAGTTTTCTATGTTTGGGCTGTTCATGAACTTTAATATTCTCTATAGAAGCAAATGCAATATATTTTATACCATGATTCTCCATAAAGAACTTGTAGTCAAACTCATACGGATTGCCCCTGTTTGTTATTTCAACAGGAGAGCATGTCATTAACAGCCTGTCACCGGGAAGGTATGATAATACCGATGAATCCTTTTTGCAGTAGATTACAATTGAGCCTTTTAAACGTCTGTTAGTACCATGCTGGTTTCCGGATTTCATCTTTAACCTTAGGAGGTAACTATTTTGTTTGTTAAGGGGATAGTCAGAAATAATTCCATTAATTGTTATCTCTTCAGAATTGAGTTCCGATAATGTATTCTTCTCATTCCTGTATAATAACAGTCCGCAAAGAAATAATGAAGTAGTCAAGGTTACTCCGAACAGCGTATTAGCTTGTGCTCTATTGAAATATTTACTGACCAGAAAACCGGCAGCAATTATAAGGGAGGTTAAGGTAATAAATAGCAATCCCGGCTGTACATACAGCCCGGTTATGATTCCGGCACATAATGGAATGCCGATCCGGAGAAACGGGATTTCTTTATGTAACACAGTCTGGCAGCTTACGAGACAGTGTAAATTTACAAAATATTTGGATACAAATGTGTAGGGAATGGTCGCGACCATTCCCTTTTTTGTACAGGGAATGGTCGCGACCATTCCCTACAAATGACCATTTCCTACCTTATCCTCTGTCCTGCCAGAATCGTCCGGTAGTCTGCTTCAAATTTTCCTTTACTGATTGAGGTGAGTTTGCTCTTTAACAATCGTCTGCGAAGGGGGCTGACTTTGTCTGTAAAAAGGGTGCCGTCGAGGTGGTCATACTCATGTTGAATTATCCTGGCCTTGTATCCATCGTAAACTTCATCATGATATACCCAGTTCACGTCATAGTAGTTTATTCTGACGTGTGATTCGCGGTTAACCTCTTCCCTGAGATTTGGGATACTGAGACAACCTTCTGTCATTGGCACCAGATCACCGCTTCTTTCAGTTATATGAGCATTTATAAATACTTTTTTAAAGTCAGCGAGTTCAGGTTCATCTTCAGCAACAGGTTTTCCATCAATAACAAACAATCTTATTGATTTTCCGATCTGTGGTGCTGCGAGTCCCAGTCCCTCGGAGAAATACATTGTATCAAACATGTCGGTAATAAACTGTCCCAGATCGGGATAATCCTTATCTATTTCTTCCGCTACTTTTCTCAGAACCGGATGTCCGTAAACAACAATAGGATATATCATTTTAAATACTTTTATCTCCTGTTTTTAATTTGTTTTCAAGGAATGATGACAGAATTATTGAAGCGCTTATCTTATCTACCATTTCCTTATTCTGTCTCTCTTTCTTTTTTACTCCTCCGTCAATCATTGTTCTGAGTGCCATCTGTGATGTAAAGCGTTCATCTACAAGATGTATTTGCTTGTCAGGGAATTTTTTCCTCAGTTTTCTGATAAACGGATTTATATATCTAACAGATTCACTGGGTTGGTTGTTCATTTGCACAGGATATCCTATTACAAATTCATCGACTGTTTCTGTCTTCATATAAGCTAACAGGAAAGTGTCGAAATCAGCAGGGCTTACAGTATCCAGCGGGAATGCAAAGAGCCGGGAGGGATCAGTGACAGCAAGTCCTATCCTTTTATTCCCATAGTCTATTCCGAGTATTCTTCCCATTGTTTTTAACAAGGTACAAAAGTACAAATATTTTTTACAAATAGCTCAGAGCAGGGAGCACAGAGCACAGAGCTCAGAGCTCAGGGAACGCTGTTTTTCTCTGCGCCCCGTGCCCCGTGCCCTCTGCCCTGTGCTCTGTGCAAAAAAAAAGCCACCCTTGCGGATGGCTCTTTATCTTTCAAAGAAATATTATTCTTTTTTAGTTTCTGTTGTTGCAAAATCCATTGCTGCGAGACGCTTGTATGAGTTGTATCTCCATTTTGCATTCTCTTCTGCAGCTTTGAAAAGGATCTTAGCCTGATCAGGGAAGGCTTTTACAAGAGAGGTATAGCGAACTTCTGTATGCAGGAACTCCTGGAATTTTGACCAGTCAGGTTCTTTTGAATCGAGAGTGAATGGATTTTTTCCTTCATTTTCCAGCAATGGATTATACCTGTATGTATGCCAGTAACCCGCAGCAACAGCATCTTTTGTCTGTGCCTGTGTTTTACCCATACCATCTCTTAAGCCATGATTTATACAAGGTGAATATGCAATAATAAGCGATGGTCCGGGATACGCTTCAGCCTCTTTAATTGCTTTGAAGTACTGAGCGTTATTTGATCCCATAGCAACCTGAGCAACGTATACATAACCGTAACTCATTGCCATCATTCCAAGATCTTTTTTCCTGATTTTCTTGCCTGATGCAGCAAATTTTGCGACTGCTCCTGCAGGTGTTGATTTGGATGACTGACCCCCGGTATTTGAGTAAACTTCTGTATCCATTACAAGGACATTTACATCATCTCCCGATGCCAGTACATGATCAAGTCCGCCGTAACCGATATCATAAGCCCAACCGTCGCCACCAAAGATCCAATGTGATTTTTTGATGAGATATTGTTTGAGACTCATAATCTCTTTTCCAACTTCAGATTTATCTTTTGCGAGTACCTCGATAACTTTAGCAGATGCCACTCTGGAAGCTTCAGCATTGTCTTTTTCCTTAAGCCACTCTTCAAATGCAGTCTTTATTTCAGCACTTAATTTGCCTTCAGTGATTGCGCCGGTCATTCTAAGAGCGATACGATCTCTCATTGCATTTGCACCAAGTGATAAACCATAACCGTATTCAGCATTATCTTCAAACAAGGAGTTAGCCCATGCAGGTCCCTGACCATTTTTGTTATGAGTATAAGGAGTGGAAGGAGCAGAGCCGCCATATATTGAAGAACATCCTGTTGCATTGGAGACAATCATTCTGTCGCCATAAAGCTGTGTAATTGATTTGATATAAGGTGTTTCACCGCAACCGGCACAAGCTCCGGAGAACTCGAATAACGGCTGTGCAAACTGACTGTTCTTGACATTAACAAACTTGTCAACTACTGTGTCTTTGTAACCAACTTTTTCGTGCATGTATGTCCAGCGCTCAATCTCTTCTGTCTGTGTCTCAAGAGGTTTCATTACGAGAGCCTTGTTCTTTGAAGGACAAACATCAGCACAGTTGCTACAGCCAGTACAATCGAGAACACTTACCTGGATCTTGAATTTGTATGCTTTGAGAGCTCCGGGAATACCCTGTATTGATTTTGTTCCCTCAGGTGCATTGGCAAGTTCCTCTTCTGTCATAAGGAAAGGACGGATTGCTGCGTGAGGACAAACATATGAACACTGGTTACACTGAATACACTCGTTTGGCTGCCACTCAGGAACGTTAACGGCAATACCTCGTTTTTCATACTGTGAAGTACCTGAAGGGAAGGTTCCGTCTTCTCTGCCTGCGAATGCGCTTACAGGAAGATCATCACCTTTCATTGCATTGATTGGCTCCATAACTTCGCGGATAAACTCCGGAATTTCACGGATATCAGTCGGTTTGGTAACTTTAATATTTGCCCATTCTGCTGGTATTTCAATCTTTTCAACTGCACTTCCTTTGTCAATAGCTGCGTAGTTCATGTTAACAACGTCTTCGCCTTTTTTGCCATAACTCTTATAGATTGCATGCTTCATCTCAGTTTCAGCTTTTTCATAAGGTATAACGTTTGCTACCTTAAAGAAAGCCGCCTGCATAATCGTATTGGTACGGGTTCCGAGACCAAGTTCCTCAGCGATAAGTGTGGCATTGATAGTGTAGAAGTTAATATGGTTTTCAGCCATATACTTTTTCATATGATCAGGAAGATGTTTCTTAGTTGCTTCAACGTCCCATATTGAGTTGAGAAGGAAAGTTCCTCCTTGCTTCAATCCCTTAAGCATATCATATTTATCGAGATAGGATGGAACATGACAAGCAACAAAGTCAGGTGTATTGACAAGATAAGGTGAGCGGATAGGCTTGTCGCCAAAACGAAGGTGAGAAGTTGTTATTCCACCTGATTTTTTTGAGTCGTATGCAAAATAAGCCTGACAATATTTATCGGTTGTATCACCAATAATTTTGATAGAGTTTTTGTTTGCACCAACAGTACCGTCTGACCCAAGACCGTAGAATTTTGCTGAATATGTTCCGGGAAGAGCAACATTTATCTCAGGAAGTATCGGAAGTGAATGGAAAGTAACATCATCAACGATACCGACTGTAAACTGGTTCTTCGGTTCTTTAAGTTTCATGTTTTCGAAAACGGAGAGTATCATGCTCGGAGTTGTGTCTTTTGAACTCAAACCGTAGCGGCCGCCGATAATAGTCGGACGTTCCTGTTTGTCATAAAACATCTCTACTATATCGAGGTAAAGAGGTTCTCCGTTTGCACCAATTTCTTTTGTGCGGTCAAGAACCGTTACTTTTTTTGCTGATTTTGGGAATACATTAAAGAAATATTTGGCTGAGAAAGGACGATAAAGATGTACACTTATCAATCCTACTTTTTCACCTTTAGCTGTAAGATAGTCAATTGTCTCCTTTGTTGTTTCTGTTATGGAACCCATTGCAACAATAATTCTATCTGCATCAGGTGCCCCATAATAAGTAAATGGCTTGTAGTCTCTTCCGGTTAATTTATTAATTTCAACCATGTATGAATTAACAAGATCAGGAATCGGTTCATAGAATTTGTTGACTGCCTCTTTTGCCTGAAAGAAAATATCGGGGTTCTGTGCTGTTCCTCTTGTTACAGGATGCTCAGGGTTAAGTGCGTTTGTACGGAATTTGGTAAGAGCTTCAATGTCGAGAAGCTTTTTCAGATCATCCATTTCCATAATTTCAACTTTCTGAACTTCGTGTGAAGATCTGAAACCATCAAAAAAATGAAGGAAAGGAACTCTTGATTTAATTGCTGCAAGGTGAGCTATTCCCGCGAGATCCATAATCTCCTGAACGCTTCCTGTTGCAAGCATTGCAAAGCCTGTCTGACGAGTTGCATAAACGTCGCTGTGATCACCAAATATTGATAGTGCATGAGCCGCAAGTGTACGGGCTGATACGTGAAATACACCCGGAAGCAGTTCACCTGCAATTTTGTACATATTAGGGATCATAAGAAGCAGACCCTGAGAAGCAGTAAAGGTCGTACAGAGAGCTCCTGTCTGAAGTGCTCCGTGAAGTGCACCTGCAGCACCTGCCTCAGATTGCATCTCAACAACTTTAACCTGTTCTCCAAAAATGTTTTTCAGTCCGTTGGCAGACCATTCATCAACGTATTCTGCCATAGTAGAAGAAGGTGTGATAGGATATATGGCAGCAACCTCACTGAACATATATGCCACATGCGCTGCGGCCTGATTACCGTCGCATGTTATAAATTTTTTTGTTCCCATTGTGATTTGTATATAATTGTTTTAAAAGAATATTTTCTGAATTCGGATGCAAAATTATAAAAAAAATCGCTCTTTAGCTACCATTCATTGAAATCAAAAATTCTTCATTTGATTTGGCCTGTAACAGTCTGTCTCTCAGGAATTCCATAGCCTCAACAGAGTTCATGTCGGTAAGGAAGTTTCTGAGAACCCATATTTTCTGCAGAATATTTTTATTAAGCAGCAGATCTTCTCTCCTTGTACTTGATGCGGGAATATCTATCGAAGGGAAAATCCTTCTGTTCGAAAGTTTCCTGTCGAGTTGAAGTTCCATGTTACCTGTTCCCTTGAATTCTTCAAAAATAACGTCGTCCATTTTTGAACCTGTGTCAGTAAGAGCTGTTGCAAGAATTGTTAGTGAACCTCCGTTTTCTATGTTACGTGCAGCTCCGAAGAATCTTTTTGGTTTGTGAAGTGCATTTGAGTCAACACCACCTGATAGAACTTTTCCTGAAGCCGGAGCAGTTGTGTTGAAAGCCCTTGCAAGACGGGTTATTGAATCGAGCAGAATAACAACATCATGTCCGCATTCCACAAGTCTCTTTGCTTTTTCAAGAACTATGTTTGCAACACGGCAATGACGTTCTGCCGGCTCGTCAAATGTGGAAGCAATTACCTCAGCCTTTACGTTTCTGGCCATGTCGGTAACTTCCTCAGGACGTTCATCAATAAGAAGTATCATAAGATATACTTCAGGGTGATATTTGGCAATAGCATTTGCAATCTCCTGAAGCAGAATTGTCTTTCCGGTTTTTGGCTGGGCAACAATTAATCCGCGCTGACCTTTACCAATAGGTGTAATCATGTCGATTACCCTTACAGAAAGCGTTCCCTCTCCTGGCTGACATAATGTGAATTTCTCGTCAGGGAACAGAGGGGTAAGGAAGTCGAACGGAACCCTGTCACGTATAAAATCGGGACTTCTTCCATTTATCTCATCGACTTTAATAAGAGGGAAGTATTTCTCTCCTTCTTTCGGTGGCCTGATAGATCCTTTTATAGTGTCGCCGGTTTTAAGTCCGAAAAGCTTTATCTGCGACTGGGAAACATAAATATCGTCGGGGGAGTTGAGATAATTATAATCAGGAGACCTTAAAAACCCATATCCGTCGGGCATTATTTCAAGAACACCTGTGTTATATATAATTCCTTCAAAGTCGTATGCTTTTTCTTTTTTCTCTTCCCTGACAGGATGATGCTCAGGAGCTGAGCTTTTTATTGGAGGATCAACAATAATGTCTCCGAAATAAACATCTGATGATGCTTTAGCTGCTTCACCTGCACTTTCAAAAGAACTTGAAGGAATAGCGCTGTCAATAACATGTTCCGCCGGTTTGTCGAACCTTTTTTTCTCAGGTCTGTCAGAATAAGGTTTGTCGAATCTCTCTTTTCTGACATTCCTGTCATCAGGTCTCGGCTCATTCCTGGGTTCCTGTCTCCAGCGTGGAACAGGTCTCTCTTCTTTTGTTTTATCAGGAGCTGTGAATAGATCAGATTTTACCTCAGCTTTCTCAGGTTTGATTATCTGCTCGGGACGATCTGCCGGTAAGGTATCGGGTCTTTTCAGGTCGTCAGGAGAGACTGAAATAACTGATTCGGTTGGCCTTTTGATTATTGGCTTAAGCATTCTTGGCCGTTTTCCCCTGATCCTGGCCGATTCGAAATCCTCCTTGCTCATGTCAAGTGGTGAACGTTTAATTTCCTTTTTAGGAATAACTACAGGTTTCGATTCAGTAGCCTCAATTGCCTGCTGGTCAAGGATTTTGTAAATCAGATCCTGTTTTTTCAGAGTCTCTGCTTTTTTGATTTTAAGCTCTTTTGCTATATCCTTTAATTCAGGAAGCAGCTTCTTACTTAACTCAAGAATGTCGTACATATTTTAATGATAAATGGAATATAAGAGATCTTTATGATTTTTTTTGGAATCTCGGGTCAAGGTATGAAAATGAACCCGAAGGATTATGCAACAATAAACTTCACATATCCAAATAACGCTGCAATATTAAATAAAATTGCTAATAAATTTCTGTTAAAAGCTGTTAAAAATGCAACTTGATTTTATCAAATCAATTTATAATTTGATATACAGTATGTGAAATACATCCGCAAGATAACATAAAATCTCTTATAATTCAAAAAAAATTTAGCTGATAGTGTTGGAAACACAGCAAATAATTATTAAAATTGTACTTATTGCCTGAATATTAGTACAAAACCAAATATCTCGACTGAAAATGCGTCAGTTAAAGATAACAAAACAGGTTACTAACCGTGATACTCCATCACTTGATAAATATCTTCAGGAGATAGGCAAGGTTGATCTTATTTCTCCCGAGGAAGAAGTTGTTTTAGCCCGCAGGATAAAATCAGGCGATAGTGATGCTCTCAGAAAACTAGTCAATTCAAATCTCAGGTTTGTTGTTTCAGTAGCCAAGCAGTATCAGAATCAGGGTATGAGTCTTCCCGATCTTATAAATGAGGGTAATCTTGGCCTCATGAAGGCTGCACAGCGTTTTGATGAGACAAGGGGATTCAAATTTATTTCATATGCAGTATGGTGGATTCGTCAGGCAATACTTCAATCACTTGCTGAACAGGCTCGTATTGTCAGGCTTCCTGTAAATAAAATTGGCTCTATAAACAGAATTAACAGAGCATTCGCCAGGCTTGAGCAGGAGTTCGAAAGGGAACCATCATCACAGGAGATAGCAGAGATACTTGAAATGGTACCAGAGGATGTGAAGGATGCTCTTAAAACAAACGGCAGGACAGTAAGTATGGATGCCCCAATAAGTTCTGAGGAAGATAATAATATGTATGATATTATCCAGAGTACCGATACCCCGAGTCCCGATCGCAATCTCATAAATGAATCACTTGCATACGAGATTGAAAGAGCCCTGAGTACTTTGTCGCCCAGAGAATCCAAAGTGCTTAAATTGTATTTTGGACTTGGTCTTAAGCACCCATATACACTGGAGGAGATAGGTGAAAAACTTAATCTGACCCGCGAAAGGGTAAGACAGATCAAGGAAAAGGCAATTAAGAGGATTCAGTTTACAACCCGTTGCCGTATACTAAAATCATATCTCGGTTAATAATTTGTTTCTATATTTGTGCAAAACAATCATAAATGGACCACCTTGTCGCTCCGTCACTGCTTGCAGCTGATTTTGGAAATCTTGAAAAAGAAATATTGATGATAAACAAAAGTGAGGCCGACTGGCTTCATCTTGATATTATGGACGGAGTATTTGTTCCAAATATTTCTTTCGGATTTCCGGTATTGGAATATGTCAGGAAAATTGCAAAGAAGCCTTTGGATGTTCACCTTATGATTATAGATCCTGACCGGTATCTCTCTCAATTCCGCGATCATGGTGCTGCTGTTCTTACTGTTCAGTATGAGGCATGTACACACCTTAACAGGACAGTAGCTGAGATCAGGTCGCTTGGCATGAAAGCAGGAGTTGCCCTGAATCCTCATACGCCTGTGTCGCTTCTTCAGAATATACTTCCATACATTGATATGGTTCTTATTATGACAGTTAATCCCGGTTTCGGGGGACAGACCTTTATTGAAGAGAGCTACAATAAAATAGCTGAACTGAGGAAAATGATTGATATTGGCGGGTATAGGGTTCTTATTGAAGTGGACGGTGGTGTTGGTACTAAAAATGCTGCCACTCTTGTCAATTCAGGTGTTAATGTTCTAGTTGCAGGTAATTCTGTATTTGCAACAGAAGATCCGGCGGCGACAATATTGAAGCTTAAGCAATTAAAGGTTTAATTCTGTTTCCAGATAGTTAAGTAATTCTCCTGATTTTTCGGGGTGAAACCACTTAATTTCCTCATCCTTACTCCACCAGGTCATCTGCCTTTTTGCATATCTGCGGCTGTTTCGTTTGATAAGTTCAATTGCTTTTTGCTTATCTGTCTTTCCTTCAAAATAATCAAAAAACTCTCTGTATCCTACACAGTTAAGAGCATTTAGTCCTTTAAATGAGAGCAATGACCTTGCTTCATCTTCCAGCCCGGCATCAACCATCTGATCAACTCTGGTATTTATTCTGGAATAAAGTTCATCCCTCTCTCTGGTAAGTCCGATTTTTATAATTCTGAAATCGCGGACTCTTTTATTTTTCTTAAGAAAAGAGGAGTATGGCAATCCGGTTGACTCACAGATCTCCAGTGCACGCATTATTCTTTTAGGATTCTTCAGATCGACTTTTGAATAATGCTCAGGATCAAGAATTTTGAGAGCAATTCTCAGGCCTTCAATTCCCTGCTCATCAAATAGTTTAATGTATTTTTCGCGAGATAGCATGTCAACATCGGGGATATCATCAGTACCTTCACATACGGCATCAATGTACATTCCTGATCCTCCCGACATAAATGCTAAGTTGCCTGCTGAAAAAAGAGAAGGCAGTAGTTTAATGACATCCCTTTCAAACAGGCTTGAACTATAGTATTCTTCTACTGAAATAAACCGGATAAAGTGATGTTTAATAAGGCTTAACTGAAAGTCAGAGGGTACGGCAGTACCTGTTCTCATCTCACGATAAAACTGACGTGAATCGGCAGAGATTATTTCGCAGTTTAATTGACGGGCCAGCTCAATAGAAATATCAGTCTTGCCGACACCTGTCGGTCCAAGAAAAACTATAAGAGTATTTTTCATTGGATCTGATCCTGAAGAGGCTATTCTTCTTCCTCGTTCGGTGGTTCTATATTATCGAAATCAGGAAGAGCATCTTCATCATCCCCGTTAAGGAACAGTTCATCAACTTCTGGTTCATCCTCATCCTCATCTTCCGATACAACAATGCTGTTATAGAGTTTGCGTGATGTGCCACCAAAGACAACCTGCTTGGGAGGAATGCCCTTGGAGTTAGTACATGACGGATATTCGCGGCCATCAATCTCTTTAACCTCGCCGGTATATTCAACAAAGAGGGCTCTTTCATTGAAAAAGTCAAAAATGTAGAGCAGTTTCTGATTTTTCCGGAAAATAATATCTTCCAGAACTGCCACCTCCATAGTTGAGGAACCCGTGCCCATATCAAAAAGAGTAAACTCCTCTTCCTTCTCCCAGTTGTCAGTTGCCATAAAAAACGACGCCATCTGTGATTTGTCAAACTCCAATTCGTCCTGAATCAGGTTGTGAAAATCCAACAAAGTGTGCGTATCAAGAAATTCAAATTCCCTGACAAATGACTCATCCTCATCTGATAACACTACAAATTTGTAAACCATAATATGTCTTAATTCGATGGGTGCAATATAATATTTTTTATATTACAATATTCCAGCATATATTTTTTTTAGCAGAAATTCTAAAGTGTCACTTCCGTCTGCATAATCCCACAATTCCGGATACTGCGCCCTGCCAAACGGAACATGGTTTTTTCCTACAATACATTGAGTTTTATCATGTATCCGGATCAGTTCATTCTCAAGCGACTCCTTATTTGGATAATAATCATAATAGAGTACAGATACCGGCGATGCAATCTTCAGATCTTCACTGCAAAGAATAAAACCTGTATCGTGGAACTTTTCTTTCTTAACAATATAAACAGCTTTGTTGAAATCGTAATTGTTAGCATATTTTTCATGAGTTATAACTCCTGAATACTCATCCCAGTTTTTTGTAATCTGATTTAAATCATATCCAATCGGGATGTAAATCTTTGAAACATTTCTGCAACCCAGTCCGAAATAGGAGAACACATCTTTTCCCAGCTCTTTTAACTCCTCCACTGTTTCAGATCCGGATATCACACCTATACTATTTCTGTTTTTTCTTATAATATGAGGGTATTTGCCAAAGTAAAATTCAAAATATCTGGAACTGTTATCGGTTCCTGTGGCAATAACTGCATCAAATCCAGAAAGAGTATCAGCTGATATTCTTATCAAATCCCTGAATTCTGGATTTATGTTATACAACATATCGGCAATCAGGGTTATCAGTCTCTTATCCTTTGAGCTGGCTTTGATAATTATTCTGTTACCTGAGATGAGTACACAGAGGAAATCATGAAACCCAACCAGAGGTATGTTCCCGGCCATTACCACACCTATATTATATGGTACTCTTTTTTCAGAGAGTTCAGGATAGAAAGAACACCATTCTGTAAGATTCTTTTCTGTAAGCTCATTGGCTATGGCATTTAGTGACATCCTTACATTTATAGGGGTGAACCACTCATTGTTAAGATGTTCAGTCGCGATTAAATCAGCAATTATTTGTCCGTAATTGCTGTTTACATCATTGAGTGACTGTCTCAGCATTTCGCCAATTTGTGAAAATGCTTCTATTCGCTTTTTTAGTTCCATTATTGCTTTTCTGGTGCAAATTTACTTAAATTGAAATTAAAACATAAAAAAACCGGCCCTGTTGTAGGGCCGGTTAATTTTTGGATTATACTGTAGGGAACAGTCGCGATTTGTGTAGGGAACAGTCGCGACTGTTCCCTACATAATCGGAATCAAATTTTAATTCAGTGCAAAAGTAATTGGTAAATGATACCAAACCGGAACATCAACACCCTTCTGCTTTCCTGGTTTGAATGCCGGCAGAGTCCCAACCACCCTCATAGCTTCCGCATCGAGATCCGGTGAAACACCCTGTATTATACTAACCTTATCCACACCTCCTTTTTCTGTTACACAGAACCTTACAATTACCCGGCCCTGTGTTCCTTTTGCTTTTGCATCAGGAGGATAGGTAACATTCTTTCCTATATAATCCCGCAGTGCATTATCTCCGCCGGGGAATTGTGGCATCTGTTCCACTACAGTAAAGGGCTCAGGTTCCGTTGGTGCCTGGGCATCAGCGACCGGTGGAGGTGGAGGAGGAGCCGGAGCAACCTCTTCTAGATCCTTTACTGGATTACCTGTTTTTCCGCATGAAGTGATTGTTACAAGTGCCATAACTGCCGGTATGACCAGAAGTAACCCTAACTTCAAAAATCGATTTGATTCATTTCTGTTTTTCATGGCTTACTTTTTTAAAGTGAATGAAACATTTATTGTGTACAGTACGTTAACATCTTTTCCTGCCAGTTTTCCGGGCTTCCAGTCAGGAAGAGTGCTTACCACTCTTATAGCCTCAGCGTCGAGCTCTTTGTCAATACCTTTTAAAACCTGAACCCTTTCAACCTTACCCGAAGCATTAATGATGTAACTGACGCGGACTTTCCCTTCCTTTCCGCTCTGTTTAGCTGAAGGGGGGTAGTTAATATGCTTGTTTATATAGTTATACAGTTTCTTTTCGCCGCCTTTGAAAACAGGTGGCTGATCGTAAAAGAAGGTTTCCGGTTTTTTTGGTTCAGGAACTACAGCAGGAGGCATTCCTTCAATGGCAAAGGTTATTGGTACCATATACCAGACATTAACCGGTTTTCCACCCTGTTTTCCGGGTTTAAAGTTTGACAGTAAGCCTACAACCCTGATAGCTTCTGCATCAAGTTCCGGATCAACTCCTCTCAGAACACTAATCTGATTTACGCCGCCTGTTGACATTACACAGAATCGCACTATCACTCTGCCCTGTATGCCATTCTTTTTAGCATTTTCAGGGTATTTTGTATTATTCTTTATAAAGTCTAGAAGAGCAATGTCACCACCAGGGAACATGGGCATCTCCTCAACAACAACAAACGGGGCATCCTCCCCGGGAACTTCAGGTACTCTGGGTGTAAGCAGATATTCAAAGGTTGTCATGTACCTGAACTTGACATTTCTGCCCTTTTCAGTAGCAGGCTTCCATGCCGGCATCATTTTAGTGACACGTATAGCCTCATTATCGAGTGCCGGAGAGACTCCCCTTTCGATTCTATTGTATGAGACTGTACCGTTCTTATCAATTATGAAACTGACAATTACAGTTCCTTCTAATCCAAGTTTTTTTGCTTTCTCAGGATATTTGAGGTTATCAGTTTTAAATTTTTTAAAGGCACCATTTCCACCGATATATTCAGGTGATGTTGCACAATAAGTATATATAGTGTCATTTCCTGTTACTTCATATTCTGATTTTCGGAGAGTAAATGTTAAAGGTACCATATACCACACAGGCACATTCTCACCCTTATGCTTCCCGGGTGTAAATTTTGGTACTGTATTCACTACCCTCAGTGCCTCTTCGTCGAGCAAAGGATCTACACCTTTCATAATAGAAGCGTCTGTTACCGAGCCATCTGCAGTTACTTTGAAGCGGACAATCACTCTGCCCATTATACCTTTGTCCTTGGCCTCTTTTGGATATTTTGTATTTGACCCTATAAACCTCAGTAAAGCTATATCACCACCCGGGAACTCAGGCATTACATCTACCGAAACATAAGCATCACCTTCCATAGTGCCAGGCACAGGAGGTGGTGGAGGAGGCGGTGGAGGAGCTGTTTCAGTATTTACTGTATTTGAGATCTGGGCACTTACAACAGCAGGTATTGCTGCAATTAAAAGCGACAGGAGAGCTACATAAAAAAGAAGCCTCAGGTTAAATCTTAATTTGGCAGGGGATTTAGTTTTCATTTTGCTTTCGTTTTATTAAGATCAGGTACTGAAAAATTATCAATACCAAAGATATAACGAAATGATTAGTTATGCAACTAAAAACATAATTAATTAAAATATTTTTTATTGGAATAATTCGTATCGTTTTAATGTAGGGAACAGTCGCGACTGTTCCGTGTGGAAGGAACAGTCGCGACTGTTCCGTGTGGAAGGAACAGTCGCGACTGTTCCCTACACATATACCATCAAAACACCAAAATGTTTTATTTTAATGTGAATGTAATAGGCACCATATACCATACAGGAACCGGTTTTCCACCCTGTTTGCCCGGGTTGAAACCTGAAAGCGTTCCTACAACTCTCATAGCCTCGGCATCGAGTTCAGGAGAGACGCCTTTGAGTACACTGATTTGTGAAACACCGCCTGTTGAGGTTACGCAGAAACGTATTATAACTCTTCCCTGGATATTATTGATTTTAGAAACTTCCGGATATCGGGTGTTTTCACCAATATATTTAAGCAGTTCCACATCACCTCCCTGATACATTGGCATTTCCTGTACAACAACAAATGGCTCAGGTTCCGGTTCATTTTCAGGAGATTGTATTTCAGCTTCCTTATTTTCAGTTGCTTTTTCAGTTTGTGGAGGAGGAGGTGGTGGCGGTGGTATTTCAAACTGGTCAACTGTGACTTCCTTCACTGTTTTTGGTGTTTCTTGCTGATATTCCTGATCATCATTGATAATAGTTTTCACGACCGGAGCAGAGGTAGTAGCTACTCCCGAAGTATCAGCTTGTATGGGACCTTCAGGGATTTCCCTGTAGGCAGAAATGGCAAAAAAGACTATAGCAGTTGCAGGCACTACAAGGAGTAGTTTCATCCGTGCAATGGCTGCAGTTCTCTTCTTTGTCATCATCACCATTCTTTTTTTAATAAGTGACGGGTTTGAAAAACTGTTTGTGAGATTGAAGGCTTTGGATTTGAATACCTGGCTGAGCAGCAGACACTGGTAGTTTACAACAGGTACTCCTGAATTAAGACAACCCTGGTCAGCCTGATATTCATGTATGGCTCTTAATGATTTGTCGAAAAGATATACTGTAGGATTGAACCACTGAAATGCTTTAATTATTTCAATAAATATAATATCTATAAAATGATTGTTCTTAAGATGATTCTGTTCGTGTCTGATTATTTCTCCTGCTTCTTCAGGACTGAGACGTGTATTAATGAAAATGAATCCCATTGCCGAAAATCCGGCGGTATTGAACCCATGAAACCTGATAATATGACTTTCGGCGCTTTTCTGCCTTAATATCAATATAGTAAGATTCAGCAGATCGATTAAAAATTTAAGGAAAAAAACAACTACTCCGGTAATATATAAGGTATAGACAATCTGTATTAATCCCCGGGAAGAAGCATTCTGCGAGCTGTTGCCTGTTCCGGTTGCTTCAGCAGTAATGAAGACTTCAGAGAGCATTTTGCCGAAGAACTGGATTCCCATTGGTTTGATTGTCTGCATTGTGAATAAAGGAAGTATCATTGCTGAGGCAGCAGCAAGAATAATAAATGCTCTGTTGCGGCCATAGAATGTGTCCCTGCTTAACATCAATGCATATACCAGGTAAAAAGCTGCAAGATAGAGCGCAGCTTTAACCATATATATTAATAGTGTGTTCATTTATTTTCTTTTTGTTTTTTTACCTCACCTTCCATGATTTTCATAATCTCTTCCATCTCCTTGACTGAAATACTTTTCTCCTTAGCAAAGAAACTGACCATTTTCTCGAATGAGTTTGAAAAGTAGTCATTTACAAAAGTGTTGAGATGGGTTTTTGAGTAATCGCTTTTCGAAACTACAGGATAATACTCGTGAGTTCTTCCGTAAGCTTTGTGTGTAACAAATCCTTTATCCTGTAGTATCCGTACAATTGTACTAACAGTATTGTATGCAGGTTTAGGATCCTCGAAATGCTCGAGGATATCTTTAACGAATCCCTTCTTTATTTTCCATAAAACCTGCATCACCTCTTCTTCAGCTCTTGTCAGCTCTCTCATAACATTTCTCGGTTTAAGTTTCAACTGTTTTCACTTCTTACTTCGGACTTCCGACTTCGGACTTCCGACTTCCGACTTCCGACTTCCGACTTCCAAAGCACATTCCCAAATATACAACGAAATAATTAGTTATGCAACTAAATAGCTGTTTATTTTAATTGTCATTCGGATTTCTTTAATTATTACTGATTCTGTTTTCGGGAAAAGATAAAAAAGTGTACTTTTATTTTTTTATAGGAGAAATACAGGATTGTTCCTGTTAATTGAAGGGAAATAATGAAGATAGGGATATTCAGGGAAAACATAAGCATATCTTTCAGGGCAATAAGCTCTAACAGGGTAAGGGCTATACTTACAATTTGTATTATTGCAATCGGTATTATGGCACTGGTAGGAATTCTTACGGCAATTGATTCAATAAAATCCTCTCTTACAAACCAGTTCACAATGATGGGTGCAAATTCATTTTCAATAACATCAAGGGGAATGAATATACAGATAGGAAATGAAAGACACCGGTCAAAGAATTTTTCCAGGATTTCATACAGGCAAGCCGAGGAGTTTAAGACACGGTTTAATGAAGCTGCATGGGTATCAATTTCATTTAATGCATCACGGGGGTCAACTGTTAAGTATAAATCAGAGGAAACAAACCCCAATATTTCACTCCTGGGAGTAGACGAAAATCATCTGACAATTTCTGGCTATGAGATAGAATCAGGCAGGAATTTCAGCACCGATGAAATTCAACTTACCAGACATCTGGTGCTTATTGGTGCTGATATAAGGAATGATCTTTTTCCCGGAGGAATTGATCCGATCGGAAAAGAAATAACTGTTGCAGGTCTCAAACTTAAAGTTGCCGGTGTGTTAAAAAGTAAAGGTGCAAGTGCAATAAACGGTGATAATATTTGCTTTATGCCTGTTACAACTGCCCGGCAATATTTTTCACAGGCAAATACAACATATTCACTTTCTGTCATGCCAATTAATCCTGTTAATATGGATGTTATGGCTGGTGAAGCTGAAGCTGTATTCAGAATTGTAAGAAATCTTAATCCAAAAGATGAATCTGATTTTAATATTTCGAAAAGCGATTCTCTTGTAAATATGCTTCTTGAAAATATAAAATATGTTACTCTTGCTGCAACAATTATTGGACTGGTTACTTTGTTCGGAGCGGCGGTGGGGCTGATGAATATTATGCTGGTATCGGTTACTGAACGCACACGTGAGATTGGTGTCAGAAAAGCTATTGGAGCCAAAACAAATACAATTAAATACCAATTTCTGTTCGAATCTATAATGATAGGTCAGCTTGGAGGAGTATTTGGCATTATACTTGGAATTTTAATAGGTAACGGTGTATCATCTATGTTAGGTTCCGATTTTATAATTCCATGGCTATGGGTTTTTACCGGGGTAGTTGTTTGTTTTATTGTTGGAGTTGTTTCAGGTTATGCACCTGCAGTAAAAGCAGCAAATATTGATCCGATTGAAGCATTACGATACGAATAAAATATCATAATATGGAAAAATTTATTATTCAGGAAGAGTTAAAGAATTGTCCGGGAATGGTATACTATCCGGGTGACAATAAACTTGAAATGTTTGGCAGGTCGATCCCTGAAAATCCCGAGTTGATTTTCAGACGCCTTGATGAATGGATTACTCAGCATTTCAATAAGAACGATGGATTGAATGTACATATTCAGCTTGAGTACATCAATAGTGGTTCATCAAAGTATCTTTATGAAATACTCAAGAGGCTTACCGGATTTCAGAGATCAGGGAAAGCAGTAAGGATAAAATGGCTTTATGAGGAAGATGATGAAGCGATGCTGGAACTGGGTGAACATTACCGCGATACTGCGGGAATTCCGCTTGAGGTAGAAATGATAGTATAAAAAAAAGAGAGGATTATTCCTCTCTTTTTTTATAAATGATAAGCTTATTACTTAACTGTATTCATATGAGCAATAAGGTCGAGAAGTTTGCAGGAATAACCCCACTCATTATCGTACCATGCTACTACTTTTACGAAGTTATCATTAAGTGAAATACCTGCTTCAGCGTCAAAAATTGAGGTGCGTGAATCACCGATAAAATCACTTGAAACAACAGCATCTTCTGTATATCCTAGAATTCCCTTCAGCGGTCCGTCAGCAGCAGTTTTCATCGCTTTCTTGATAGCATCGTAGCTGGCAGGTTTCTCAAGACGGCATGTGAGGTCAACAACTGATACATTGAGGGTAGGAACTCTGAAAGCCATACCTGTCAGTTTTCCTTTGAGTTCAGGGATAACCTTTGTAACAGCTTTTGCAGCACCTGTTGATGAGGGTATAATGTTTCCTGCAGCAGCTCGGCCACCTCTCCAGTCTTTCTTGGAAGGACCGTCGACTGTCTTCTGGGTTGCTGTAGTAGCATGAACTGTTGTCATGAGACCTTCAACAATACCGAAGTTGTCCTGAAGGACTTTTGTAATAGGAGCAAGGCAGTTTGTTGTACATGAAGCATTTGATACAACCTGCATGTCTGCTGTATATTTACTGTTGTTAACGCCCATAACGAACATAGGAGTATCGTCTTTTGAAGGAGCTGACATTACAACGCGCTTGGCACCTGCAGTGATATGACCCATAGCTGTTTCCTTAGTCAGGAATAAACCTGTGCATTCCAGGACATACTCTGCGCCAACTTCATTCCATTTCAGTGTAGCCGGATCTTTCTCTGAAGTAATACGGATACTCTGTCCGTTTACGATAAGCTTACCATCTTTAACTTCGATTTTTCCATCGAATCCACCATGAACTGTGTCATAGCGAAGCATATAAGCAATATAATCCACTTCGAGGAGGTCGTTGATTCCAACTATTTCTATATCGCTCCTCTTCATTGCAGCCCTGAAGGCCAGTCGGCCGATTCTACCAAAACCGTTGATACCTACTTTAATTTTAGACATTTCTATATCTTTAAATTGTTAATAAATGTGATCTGCAAAATTAATATTTTCCTGTTAAAAGCCAAGATGTTATATAATATCATTATTTTTTTTCCTTTTAAAAAAATTTGACATCTTATTTGACTCAGGATTAAGGGGATCGAGAATCATCCCGAATCGGTAGCTTATGAACAGAGAAAAGAATACTGATTTGTTTCCTGTACCAGACATGATGGGGATAATCTTTGGAAATGCATTAATCTGCGCTCCGGCTTCAATAGCATGAATTACTTTATCTTCTTTGCTATATTCAAAATTGAATCCACCTCTGCCATACAGGCCCGGAAGAATTTTTGTTTCATCAAGCCCTTTTGTGAAGGCTGCTTTTGAGTAGATATCTCCTGGCTGTGTGACCGAGACCTCAAAAGTTTCATCCCTTAGCTCAAATTCATTGAAAGAAACAGGGTAAAGTACTTTATAATAAATTGGCTTGTAAACAGCAAGTACCGGACCGGCAGTATAAAAATACCTGATGGCAATTCCTCCAAGATCGTTTTTCTTAAAAAGTTCGTGCTGCATTCCTATTCCGCCTCTGAAATATATAACGGTATTGAGTTTGCCGAAAACAAATGTGCCTGTTGACTGAGTATATGGATTTGATAATTTGTACTCTTTGGGGTGTTTCAGAGTACCTGCGTCGATTTCAAGAATTCTTTTATTAAGGTAGTCAATCCTTTTTGCTCCACGATAGCCAATGCCAAGCCCGTCTGTGTTAAGCATTAGGGCGAATGACCTTTCATTTCTGAAAAATACCCTTTGCTGCTCATCCAATTCACCTTGTGCAAAAAGTGATAATGATCCAAATACAAAAAACACCGCTATTATAAGCAGCTTTCTCATCTTATGGTAACTTATATTCCTGGAAACCAGAAGGAATAGTCCGGCAATCAGACATTCTTTGCTGCCTGCTCGGTATCAGCTTTTGAATATGCTGGGCATTCTTTCTGACTGCAGGAACTGACTACCAGTGTTGTAACGAATGTTACTAAAAGCAAAAAAACAAATTTTTTCATACCGGATTCGCTATTTAATTAATTACAAAAATAAACTTTTCATTCTAAAAACAATCTTTGTGCCAAAAAATAAAAAATTTAAACTTTTTTACTTTAAAAAATCATTGACATCATTAATAATACCATTTTAAACAAAAAAAGACAGGGAATTGTTTATCAGATAACTTTTTTCTTTTAAAATTGTTATCCATAAACATAAATTATATACCATGAATAATCATGTTTTAATATTAATATTTACTGTAATATTCTTTTCAATTATGAGCGAAGATACTTTTTCACAGGAAAAACTGAAATATTATGATCTCACAAAAAGTGAATCACTTGTAATTAATAACAAGGGAACTGAATCTCCTTTTACAGGAAAATATACTAAAAGCAAGGAAAAGGGAACCTACCTGTGTAAAAAATGTGGTTCCGCTCTGTATCATTCAACCGACAAGTTTGAATCGGATTGCGGCTGGCCCAGCTTTGACGACGAAATAAAGGGCGCCGTTAACAGATTTCCCGATTCAGATGGTATGCGGACAGAAATTACCTGTGCTTCATGCGGTGCTCATCTTGGACATGTGTTTGCGGGAGAGAGACTTACTGATAAAAATATAAGGCATTGTGTTAATTCGGTTTCACTCGATTTTGTTCCTGCAATTCTTGAACCAGGCAGATACGGTATTGCCGTATTTGCAGGTGGATGTTTCTGGGGTGTCGAATACTTTCTGCAGAAATCTCCCGGTGTTATTTCAGTTACATCCGGTTATACTGGAGGTGCTGTTAAGAATCCTACATACAGGGAAGTGTGCACAGGAAATACCGGTCATGCCGAAGCTGTAAAAATTATTTATGATCCTGATAAGACTTCATACGAAAAGTTGCTTAAATATTTCCTCGAAATACACGATCCGACACAGGAGGGAAGGCAGGGTCCCGATATAGGCGAACAATACAGGTCGGAAATTTTTTATCTTAATGAAGACCAGAAACTTGTTGCTGAAAAAAGCCTTGGATTATTAAGAGCAAAAGGAATGAAAATAGCAACAGCAGTCACAAAGGGTTCAGAATTCTATGATGCCGAGAAATATCATCAGGACTATTATTTTAATAATGGGAAATTACCATACTGTCACAGTTATACTAAAAGGTTCTGATATCTAAACCATTTGACACAAAGAGAACTAAGTGAAAAATTAACAGGTTTTGTTTTTTTCAAATAAGGACAATTTGTTTAAATTTTGGTTAAAAATCTATAAAAATCTATAAACTGATATAAAAACTGTCTGAAACATTGCCGTGAACTCAATCAATCAATTAACTTTAACGAGTTTTAATTGATTCTTTCTGTTTATGAAATTCAATAATATCCGTTCAAAGACTTCTGTTAAGGGGAAAGCAAAGGTCTGGTTAATTTTTTTTGGGTTTGTTGTGGGGATAGTCGTTCTTCTTTCCTTTAATAAAGTAGTTCATTACACCTCTTCAGATGAATATTGCCAGTCGTGTCATATTCATCCTCACGCAGATATGAGCTGGAGGCTCTCATCTCATTTTAATAACTCTTCAGGTGTCATTACTCATTGTGCCGATTGTCATCTTCCTCCCGAGGGTGAAGGATATCTTTTTGCGAAAGCCAAACATGGGGCCGTGGATATATACGGCTTTCTGTTCAAGGACTCTGCAGAGATAAACTGGGAGCAGAAAAAGCTTCTTGAAAATGCAAAAAAGTTTGTGTATGAAAAATCGTGCCTCAAATGCCATCAGAACCTTTTTCCGGTTACATTATCAGTGAATGGAGGAAACGCCCATCTATTCTATACAACAAGTAAAGACCCTCTGAACTGCATAAATTGTCATCTTAATGTTGGTCATTACGACAAGAATGCTCTGCACGCACACGATACAAGCTTTGGAGTAACGATCACTGCTGATCAGGCACTTTTTACAGAGCCTGCAAAAGTAGATAAGTTTGAAAACTTTACAGAAAAAATACCGGGTACCAATATTTCTTTTGATATGGTTGCCATACCTGATGGAACTTTTAATATGGGAAGCCCTGAAAATGAGCCTCTCAGAAATAGCAATGAAGGACCTGTGAGAAAAGTAACTGTAACAAAGTTTTTTATGGCAAAAACAGAAGTGACCTGGGATGAATATCTGGCATTTTTCAGAGCCACAGGTTCGCAGGGAAGAACAGAGGGTCAGATCGTTTCAAGCAAAAAAGCCGATGCCATTAGCGGTGCAACTCCTCCATGGGGAGCTCCCGATCAGGGTTGGGGCAAAGGTGCCCGTCCTGCCATAACAATGTCGTGGCATGCTGCAAATGTTTATTGTCAGTGGCTTTCAAAAGTAACAGGCAAAAAATACCGTCTGCCAACAGAAGCAGAATGGGAATATGCCTGCCGGGCGGGCACAGAAACCCCATACTATTTTGCAGGCGATCCTAAAAAATTTACTTCTTCAGGATTTCTTAAAAAAGTGTTCGGACCAGATACTGCAGTTATTTCATCTAATGTTGTTTATAAGCTTAATAGTCTTTCAAAAACTAAAGAGCCAGTTTCAGTTAAGGAAAACCCATTTGGACTTAAAAATATGTCGGGTAATGTGGCTGAGTTTTGCCTCGATTATTATTCACCAGATGCCTACAAGGCCGATTCAGTTTCTCTTGTAAATCCACGCGGACCTATCAGAGGACCTGAACATGTTATAAGAGGCGGTTCATTTAAAAGCGATGCAAGTGATGTGAGAAGCGCTGCCCGCGATTTTACAAAAACAAAGGCATGGCTAGTAACCGATCCCCAGATGCCAAAAAGTATATGGTGGTACTCTGATTGTATTGATGTAGGCTTTAGGGTAGTGTGTGAAACAGACAGTATTACAGGAAAATAAAAAATGATATTATAACAGGTTTATTATGCAAAATATTGACAGAAGAAAATTTATTGGCAGAACAGCGCTCGCAGGTATTGGAATTGCCGGAGCTGGCGCTGTTATTTCAGCATGCAGCAGAAAACCGGATGTTGACTTTTCATCACTTCCTCCGGTATTAAAGGGGGCTCCTAAAGGAAAAAAATTAAGAGCAGGCCTTATTGGTGCGGGAGCCAGAGGAACAGGAGCCGCAATTAATTTCATAAGCTCGGGGCCTGATCTGGAGATAGTAGCTCTTGCAGATGTTTTTCAGGATAAGGTAGATGCCTGCAGAGAGAGGTTTGCATCATTTAATCTTCCTATACCTGCAGAAAACTGCTTTACCGGTTTCGACGGTTATAAGAAGATTATGGCAATGACTGATGTTGATGTTGTTTTACTGACTACCCCTCCACAGTTCCGTCCGGAACATTTTCTGGCAGCTGTTGAAAACAACAAGCATGTTTTCATGGAGAAACCCGTTGCAGTTGATCCGGTCGGAATAAGATCCATTATTACTTCCGGTAAGAAAGCAGCCGCATTGGGTCTTTGCGTTGTAACCGGAACTCAACGCAGGCATCAGGAAGATTATATTGAAACATATAAGCAGATAATGAGTGGTGCCATAGGCACTATTACGTCAGCCAAAGCATTCTGGAACCAGGATCATGTCTGGTTCCGTGAAAGGGAAAAAGAATGGAACGACATGGAATATATGATCCGCAACTGGAATAATTTCTGCTGGTTGTGCGGTGATCATATACTTGACACTCATGTACATAATATTGATGTCATCAACTGGTTCATGGGGAAACATCCTGAAAAGGCAATAGGTTATGGCGGACGTCACAGAAGAGTTACCGGCGATCAGTATGATTTCTTCAGTATCGATTTTGACTATGGCAACGGTGTAAGCTCACACAGTATGTGCAGGCAGATTGACAGCTGTGCCAACGGTACAGGCGAATTTATTATGGGAACTGAAGGGTATACAAACTGTGCAAACACTATATGGGATCTCAAAGGCAATGTTATCTGGCAGTTTGAGTATCCAAAAGATGAAAACGGAAACCCGATGAATGCAGTTAAGATTCCTCCTTATGTGCAGGAACATATGCATCTTGTATATGCAATCAGAACAGGTAATTATGTAAATGAAGCCGAACAGACTGCAATCTCAACCCTTACAGCAATTATGGGAAGAACAGCAGCATATACCGGACGTCTTGTTACATGGGATGAGATTTTCAAATCTGATATGGACCTTGGACCGGCAAAAATTGAGTTCGGTCCGGTTAACATGGTTTTTGAAACACCGGTACCAGGTACTCCGGTAAATATTTAATAATAAACTAACCAAAATAATTTCGATATGTCACACAAATCATCAAGAAGAGATTTTGTTAAACGATCAGCAGCTGTAGTTGCAGGAGTTATTGTGATGCCTCAGATAATTCCCTCAACAGCACTGGGTATGGGAGGTAAGCTTCCTCCAAGTGATCGTATTGTTTTTGGACTAATTGGTACAGGATCGCAGGGAATGAGCGACTGTCGCGACTTCTATAGACTTGATAACCAGGTCCAGTTTGTGGCGCTTTGTGATGTTGACGCAAACCGTCTGGCCAAAGCTAAGGAAACTATCGACACTGCAAACAAAGATAAAGGATGCAGAACTTATGGAGACTATCGTGAATTGCTTGAGAAAGAGAAGCTTGATGCTATGCTGATAGCAATTCCTGACCACTGGCATGGAATAATTTACTCCTCAGTGGCGAACAAAAAAATAAATGTCTATGGTGAAAAGCCTATTTGCCGTACCATTAATGATGGTAAGACGATTGTGAACGCTGTAAAAAATAACAATATTGTATGGCAGACCGGAAGCTGGCAGCGCTCTCAGGCTCATTTTCACAGGGGAGCTGAACTGGCAATTAACGGACGCGTAGGGAAACTCAAATATATTGAAGTGGGGCTTCCTGATGGCGGCAGGGGTATTGGTACGCCTCCCGTAATGGATGTTCCCTCTGAGTTGAACTGGGAAATGTGGCTGGGACCGGCAATGAAGGTGCCTTACAGAGGTGTTTCACATTGGGACTGGCGATGGATTCTCGATTATTCAGGTGGTCAGCTGACCGACTGGGCAGGTCATCATATTGATATTGCAAACTGGGGCGCAGGACTTGAACATACTGGTCCGGTAGAGATTTCAGGAAAAGGCGTTTACCCTCCCGAAGGAATCTACAACGCACCTGTTGAATATGATTTCCTCTGTAAGTATGCCAACGGAATTGAGATGAGGGTTGCAAACGCATCAAGACTTCCAAGAGGTATGGGAACTACCTGGCACGGTGATCTTGGTTGGGTTCATGTCGACAGAGGAAACAGAATTCTTGCATCAGATCCAAAAATACTTGAGGAGGTTATTGGTGATAATGAAACACGTCTATATAAGAGTGATAATCATTACCAGAATTTTATCGATTGCTTAAGGTCTGGCAAACCTACCATTGCACCTGTTGAAGTTGCATACAGGGCAATTTCTGTTGGCCTGCTCGGAGAAATAGCTATGACAACCGGAGAGACAATTAAATGGGATCCGGATAAAGAAGAAATTATCGGAAATCCAAGAGCCAGCCGGATGCTGAGCCGGCCATATCGTCAGCCATGGACATTACCAACAGTTTAATCGTAAAGCAATATGAAGAAGCAATTTTTATTATTAATTATAGCAGCAGGCTTGATTACATTAATTACAGCGTGCACAAAAGATAAAGTCTACCCGACCCTTATTATCACAGGTCAGAATAATCATAAATGGAAGGCCAGTTCTCCTGTTCTTAAACAGATCCTTGATGAAACAGGAATGTTTTCATCAGAGATTATGATAACACCTGAAAAAGGCGGAGACATGAACACTTTTGATCCTGACTTTTCAAAGTACAAACTCGTTGTTCTTGACTATAACGGAGATTCCTGGTCAGAAAAAACAAATGCCGCCTTCCTTAAGTATGTTACAAACGGAGGTGCTGTTGTTGTATACCATGCAGCAGATAATGCTTTCCCTGAATGGAAAGAGTACAACCAGATAATTGGTCTTGGCGGATGGGGAAACCGTAATGAAAAGTCAGGCCCCTATGTTTATTACAGGGGTAATGATATAGTCAGGGATGATACTTCAAAAGGAACCGGAGGTACACATGGACCGAGAAGTGAATTCGCTGTAAAAATACGTATGCCGGAACATCCTATTACAAAAGGATTGCCTGCAAACTGGATGCATGGAAATGATGAACTTTACAGTCTTATGCGTGGTCCGGCTGAAAATATGGAAATCCTGGCAACTTCTTTTTCTGCAACACGGGCACCTCGCCCTGCTGGCGGAATGGCTCCACCGAATGCCGCCGGCGCCAGACCTGCTAATGCCCCTGCTGCAAGACCTGCTAATGCCCCCGGAACTCAGCCAGCTCAGGCCGCAGGAACTGCTCCTCCTCCTCCTCCAAGGATGATGAGAAGGGAAGGTAGAGATGAACCTGTTTTAATTACAATCACTTATGGAAAGGGAAGAATTTTTCATACTTTACTCGGTCATGCTGATGAGGGTGGTGGACCGGCGATGCAATGTGTCGGATTTATAGTTACACTCCAGAGAGGAGCTGAATGGGCGGTTACAGGTAATGTGACTCAGGCTGTTCCTTTTGATTTTCCGACAAACTCAGGGGTAGTACTAAGATCAGACTTTAAAGAAACCACTCTTGCTGAAGCATATGCAGGACTTGGAAGCTATGATATCGGGAAAAGCACAAAGAATCTTTCTAAAATTCAGAATCACATTAGTAATCTTAAAGGTGATGCTCCCGGACTGCTTGAAGTTGAAAAGAATCTGGTGAAGATTTTAACAACCCCTGAAGCTACTGCAGAGGCAAAGAAACTTATACTGCGCGAGCTAAGCTGGATGGGAACAGATATTTCAATTGCGGCAATAAAAGGACTTAGTTCCGATACAGAAATTAAGGATGAAGTTGAATTTGCAATGGCTAGACTTCAGAAATAATATTTAAAATGTTTTCACTCGTAATTCCAGTTTTCAACGAAGAGAATCTGATCGATGAGTTGATTGTCAGAACTATTTCAGCAATTGAAGCTTTTGAAACGGATTATGAGGTTATAATTGTTGATGACGGCAGTTCTGATAATAGTCTTGACAAACTGATTACCCATAATAAGAAGAATAAGAAAATAAAGGTAATCAGTTTGTCAAAAAATTTTGGACATCAGGCTGCCTATACAGCAGGACTTGAATATGCCAAAGGCGATATAGTGGCAATGATGGATGGGGATCTTCAGGATCCTCCGGAACTTCTGTCGGAGATGCATAAAAAGATTATCGAAGAGGATTTCGACATCATAAGCGGGAAGAGATCGGGAAGAAAGGGTAGCAGGGGAAGAAACCTGACGTCGGTACTGTTCCATATTTTTTTCAGACATATTGGTGAGATTAAAAATATGGAGAACTCAGGCAACTACTCCATGATGAAAAGGGAAGCTGTTGACTCACTTCTGCTGATGAAGGAGAAGGTAAGATATCTTCCGGGTCTCAGAACATTTATTGGTTTCAGGCAGGGTTATGTTGAATATGTAAGAGACGAAAGGTACAAGGGTAAGCCTAAAATGAATATCTCAAAACTTTTTATCCTTGCTGCAGATGCAATATTCTCTTTTTCGCGTTTTCCCATCAGATTCTGTCTTATAATAGGAACACTTGGTACTCTGATCTTTATGGGAGCCGGGATATATGTACTGATTGCCAAGTTTTATGGATTCGCTGTTGTCGGCTGGTCATCGACCCTTCTAAGTATTTATTTTCTCGGTTCAATTCAGCTCGTTTTCCTTGGTATAATGGGTGAATATGTTTACAGGAGTTATAAAGAATCACAGAACCGTCCTCTTTATTTTGTAAGACGGTTTTACGATGGCAGTAACTAAGAGATGAAGAGTGAAGGAATAAAATACATTTTCTGGATTTCAAGTGCAGTTCTTCTTATTTTAATGCTGTTTACTGCAAAGGATGCAGGCATTAACTGCGATGAGGTGTTGCATTATAATCACTCTCAATCTGTTTATAATTATTTCGCAACAAGTGGTGCTGATAACTCGGCACTTAATACCCCTGTTACAAATCTTAAATACTATGGACAGTCATACGACAATATAGTTACTGTACTTATTAACTGGTTTGGAATTGAGGATGCATACAGCTTCCGTCATATAATGAGCACTCTTGTAGGATGGCTGACAATACTCATAACAGCTCTGTTTGCAATCTGGCTTGCAGGATATGGCCCGGGAATTATTGTTCTGTTGCTTTTTGCGGTTTCTCCTACATTCATAGGACATACTCAAAACAATCTTAAGGATATTCCATTTGCTCTCAGTTATATAGCCGGGATATATTTTTTAGTCCGCTATCTGTATTCTGATAGCAGGTGGGGGTATACCGACATCATCCTTTTTACCCTTAGTATGGCATTTGGTGTGAGCATTAGGGCAGGAGGGCTCATACTGATCTGTTATGCCTTCTTCTTCCTGTTCGTTTTTTATTTCATTCATTACCTGAAAAATAATACTGCTGATTATCAGGAAATAGTCAGAAAATTCCTTTTTCTTGTAATTGCCGGAATGCTGGCCTGGATGATTAGTATTTTGCTGTGGCCATTTGCTTTGCAAAGCCCCATCATAAATGTTATTGAATCATATAAGGTAATGGCTCATTTTCCCGACACTTTCCGGCAGATATTTGAGGGCAGGAATGAGTGGTCTGATCTTATGCCATGGTATTACCTTACCAAATCAATGGCAATTACAATTCCTTTTATTGTATTGGCAGGATTGGTACTGTTTGTTATTTTTTCACCCTCAATCTTCAAAAATGGGAAAGGCCTGTCAATCGGACTTCTGTTGTTTACGATTTTCTTTCCGGTAGTTTTTGTGTTGTATGAGAAGTCAAATCTCTACAGTTCCTGGAGGCAGTTTCTATTTCTATACCCCGGAATTGTAATAATTGCTGCTATAGGGTTTAATTCAGTCTTCAGAAAGTTCAGCAGAAAATATATAACAGTACTGGCAATTCTTATGTTTGCAATTCTGGCGATACACCCATTAAAGTTTATGATCAGAAATCATCCCTATTATTATTTGTATTACAATCAGTTTGTGGGAGGATTAAAAGGTGCGTATTCGAATTATGAGACAGACTATTATTATGTAACTCAGACAGAGGCATCGGACTGGCTTATTGATTACCTGGACAAGAACGGAATAAAAGATACAGTAAAAGTAAAGGCAACCTATTCTGTTAACTGGATGTTTCGTAACCATCCTAATGTTCAGTCATCATATTTCAGATTTGAGGAGAGGAGCCTGTCAGACTGGGATTACGCTATTGTTGTGAACAGGTATATTCCGGTTTTTCAAATGAAAAATGATTTATGGCCGCCGAAAAATGCCATACACACAATTTATGCAGATGGAGTTCCTGTTTGTGCAGTTATCAAACGCGAATCAAAGGAAGATTTCCTTGGTTATGTTGCTCTTAATGAGGGCCGGAATGAGGAAGCAGTGAAATATTTCACAAAGGTTTTTGAAAGTGATGTTCAGGATGAGATGATTTTTTATAATTTTGCCGCTGCTTTATATAACTCCGGAGATTTTATTAAAGCTGATTCAATTTTAAAAAAAGGTCTTGAAATCAATCCTGATTTTGAACCGATTCTCATGTATCTTGGTAACATAGCCAGATATCGGGAAAAAGATGATGAGGCAATAATGTACTATGAAAGAGTTATTAAGGCAAACAAAAAGTACTTTGAAGCATATGTTGGATTATCAGAATTGCTTTCGCGACGAGACCTGCAAAGAGCACGCGGTCTACTGAGAGAATGTCTGAATTTAGATCCTGGTTATAAACCTGCAATATCTGCTTTGGCAGATACTTACAGGGAAACTAACCCGGAGATTGCAAAAAAGTATGATGAACTTGCAAATACTATTAAATAATTTAATACTAAGTAAAATGAAAAAGACAGTTTTAATATTTTCAATGTTCTCATTGTTGGTAATCGGTGGTATGAATAGTGTTTTTGCTCAGGAGCAGCCACAACCAAAAAAAGATACAGTAAATATGGATACTCAGGCAAAACCCGAGTTTTATTATGCTGTTGAAGATGAGAAGCCAGGCACTGAAAAAGGTAAATTCCCATTGATTCCTGTTGTTGCAGGAGTTGTTGTCGTGGGCGCTGTAGCAGCATTTTTGTTGCTCAGAAAGAAAAAATAAAAAATTAACCGCAAAGTTCACAAAGATAAAGCAAAGTTCACAAAGGTATACTGTTGTTTATTAGTTCTTTGCGATCTTTTTATTAAATCCTTTGCGTCCTTTGCGGTTAATGGATTTGTTTTTTTAAAATTATATAATTGGGTTAAGCAGTTTTATAATTTTACCCAGACGTTTCCTTTCTTATTGGAATCGACAACGGCGTGAATGAATTTCATTCCCCTAACACCATCATATACTGTCGGGAATTCGCCCTCTGTATATTTTTCTTTACGGATCGACTTTGCAGCGCCCTTATATATGTTGGCAAGCGCTTCATAGATGCCTTCCGGGTGACCTGATGGCATTGTATGACTGCTTTCTGCAAACTGATCGTTGTAGCCATGTGCCGGTTTGTATGTTTTTGTCGGTTCTGAATCACTAAGCAGAGTAAGATAGTTTGGATTTTCCTGTCCCCATTTAAGACTGGCTTTTGATCCGTAAACTGCTATTGTAAGTCCATTCTCTTCACCGCCACAAACCTGACTTGCTCTTATAACACCTTTTAATCTTTCTGAGAATCTAAGCAGGACTGTGCCGTCGAGGTCGAGTTCGATACCTTCTTTAACAGGATTAAGATCAGAGAGTACTTCCTTAATTTCAAGCCCGGTTGTGTATTCAATAAGGTTAAACGCATGAACACCTATATCACCCATGCAACTGCTTGCACCTGCGTGTTTGGGATCGAGTCTCCAGACACCGGTGATACGGCTTCCTGTACCGTGAATAATTGAGTTTATCCATCCCTGATAATACTGGGCATCTATACGCTGAATTGTTCCAAGTGTTCCTTTAGCAATAAGATCCCTCATCTGGCGTATCATCGGATAGCCTGTATAGGTATGCGTAAGGGCAAAAGTAAGCTTATGTTTTGCTACAAGCTTTTCAAGCTCAAGAGCTTCCTCAACAGTCATTGTCATAGGTTTCTCACATACCAGATTGAAACCGGCGTTAAGAAGACTTTTCGCAAAAGGAAAATGAAGAGCGTTTGGGGTTACAATTGAAACAACTTCCATCCTTTTGCCGGCCGGCAAGGCCAGTTCTGCACTTATCAGCTCATCAACACTTTTATAGGAACGCTCTGGTGATATGCCCTCATTTTTCGCGAACTGTTTGCTCTTCTCATAGTCGACATCAAATACCCCGCCAACTAGTTCGTAGTCGTTGCAGATCCTTGATGCACGGCGATGCGCATCTCCAATGAAAGCACCAATGCCGCCGCCAATCATACCCATTTTTATCTTATTCATAATCAATTTGCTATATTGTTATTTTAAGTTTTTGCTTATTCAACTCTTACCTAATTTCAACCCCCTAAATCCCCCCTAGGGGGGACTTAAGAAGAATGAATATTTCTTTGCCCCCTTTGGGGGGACGGGGGGTAAAACTAAACGTGTTTTCTCTTCCAGAAATGCAGAAAGCTGAAAACAACGATCAGAACTGCGGGAACAAATGCAACAAATCTAAGTGTAAGTTCGCCGCCTTTAAGTTGTACCGCTGCCCAAGAAACTGCTTCCGGAGTACCTGCTACAGCAGATTTAAGAACCTCCAATGTCTGTCCTGCAGGAATTGAGGCAATTGTTTGTGCATCAAATATTGCACCAAGAACAGGTTGCGCTATAGCACCACCCAGAAAACCTATTCCACCCATTATGGCCAACCCGAGGGCTCCACTCTGAGGAATATTTTCAGAAACGAATCCAAGCATAGATGGCCAGAAGAATGCAACGCCGAGTGCAAAGATACCTGCGGAAGCAAAAACAAGAGCTCCGCTTGTGTAACCCATTAAAAGACATCCTATAAAAGCAAGTATTGATGATGTAAGTAACACAACTGTCGACTTTAGATTGTGAATCAGCGTTCCTCCGAACTGACGGGCAAGAGCCATAATTCCCGATATCCATACTAAAAGTAAAATTGGATTATCTGAAACATTGGCAAGCAATGCAGAGATCCACTGGTTTGTTCCAAGTTCAGTTCCGGCGGTGAGTATCATGGCAAAAGCCATAAAAAGGAAGAGTGGACTATAACATGCCTTTAACATGTCTTTGTAAGAAAATCCTGATACAACTCTTTCCGTTTGAGGAAACTGCTTATTCAGAAACATATATCCATATACGAAGGTTGGAAGGAGCATTATCCCCATTGCATAGCGCCAGTCAGTGAGTCCGATATTATTAAACAGATAAACAACAAGTCCACCTATAACGATACCGGTTGGGAACCATGCATGAAATCTGTTAAGCCGGCGTGTTTTCTGATCAGTATACATACTTGTAATCAATGGATTACAGGCAGCCTCCACACTTCCGTTAGCAATACCTATCAATAATGTTGAAATGAACAGGGACCAGAATCCGGTTGCAATTACTGTAAGGACAATTCCTGCCACATGGCAGAAGAAAGCAATAGAAATAATTCTGCCTATTCCAATAATATCAACAAGCGGTCCTCCAAAAACCATAGCAAGTGTAAAACCCCAGAATGCTGTTCCAACAATCCAGCCTACCTCAAGTTTTGTAAGTCCGAATTCGGCTTCCCATGCAGTTATAAAAGAACCTCTTGTGGCAAAAGCCAATGCTGTAACTACCAATGCAACACAACTTGCATTGAATAATTGAGTTTTTTTAATGTTCTCCATTTTAATTAATCAGGTTAGGTTAATAGTATCGGTTTATTTAATTTATTTTTTTTCAAAAGCTGCGTCGAACGCAATATTCGATGACGGGAAATCAACTTTACGAACAAATTCACAAGCCTCTTTCGCTCCAAATTCACGATCCATACCACTGTCTTCCCACTCAACTGAGAGAGGCCCTTTGTAACCAATGCGGTTAAGTTCCCTTATAATCTCTTCAAAATTGATATCACCATGACCAAGACTTCTGAAATCCCAGAAGCGACCCCTGACACCAAATTCAGTATGACCTCCAAAAACACCGGCATCTACAGGAACTTTTGACCAGCCAACATCTTTCATATGTACATGGAAAATCTTCCCGCCGAATTCCTGAATAAATTTGACGTAGTTAACTCCCTGATATCCAAAGTGTGAAGGATCATAGTTAAAACCAAAGTTTGGATGATTATTAATTGCCTTAAGAGTTCTGTGTGCTGAGGCAATGTCAAATGCTATTTCGGTAGGATGTGCTTCGAGGGCAAAATTAATTCCAAGTTCACGAAATCTATCGAGAATAGGAATCCATCGTGCAGCAAAGTCAGCATAGCCCTTGTCAATCATTGCCGGTGTAACAGGTGGAAATGAATATATAAGTGGCCAGATAGAAGAACCTGTAAATCCGGTAACTGTATCAACACCAAGTCTCTTTGCTGCTTCAGCTGTACTGATTATCTCCTTGGCTGCTCTCTGGCGAACTCCTTCAGGATCTCCGTCACCCCAAATATATGCGGGGAGAATGCTCTTATGTCTTTCATCAATGTTGTCGCATACCGCCTGTCCTACAAGATGAGTTGCAATTGCATATACTTTAAGCCCGTACTTTGCAAGCGTCTCCTTCTTTTTGAGGCAATAAGCTTCATCAGCTTTATTGACATCGAAATGGTCGCCCCAACATGCAATTTCCAATCCGTCGTATCCAAATGATTTGGCTTTCTGACATATGGATTCAAATGGCAGGTCTGCCCATTGTCCTGTGAAAAGTGTAACTGGTCTGCTCATAGTTCAATATTTTGTTATAGTTCGCAATTAATTTTTTAAGTCGGAAGTCGGAAGTCGGAAGTCGGAAGTAAATTCACTTCGGACTTCTGACTTCCATCTTCTGACTTTTCCTTAACAAGTTTAAACAACAATCTTCTAAAATGCAATAGAATTAATTAAAATTCACTTTACAGCATTGAAGGAACCCTTCCCGGTGTCCATGGAGCTTTTATTGCATCAAGCTGGCTATCAAGTTTTTTAAGATCTTCACCGGCTTTTTTTATTCTTTCAAGGAGAGGGGGAAACTCACTTTTGATAATTTCCATCTGCTCTTTTCCGATAGTTGAAATATCGCCACTGGTTCCGTAGCTTGATGATGCCATGTCTCCAAGTCGCTGTGAAAGAGGTACATCAACAGGAGGTACTTCTTCCTGACTTGCTTTGGCCTGTGGTCCGTTATATATAAAGTCAATCGTTTTAAGTTCTCTGTTTATCCTTTCAGCTTCTTTCATTAGTCCTGAAGGAGCAGCAGGTGTCTGATGAAGAGACTGCATAACTGCATTTACTTTATTGCTTAGTTCAGTTGCATAACTGAAGGTGCTGTAGACTTTTGCCGAAAGATCGGAAGCTTCTTTTATCCATGCATATTTTCCTTTAAGATCTGTTGCAGTGAAGGTTGCCAGGTTGAGTGGTTTGCATACAAACGATACAGGTCCTGCAAGTTCTTTTGTTTCACCCTTTGCCACTATTGAGAGAGAAACCTTGTAGGTTCCGGGCATTGCCTGTATTCCTCCTCCTCCTCTGCGTCCTCCGGCTGATCCTATCGGATCAAATTTTGTTGTTGTTACAGGGGAATTGCTTTCCCAGGTGAAGTTCCATGTAGTCTGGTTTATGCCTTTGGATGCCGCTTTAAACATGCGCTTTACAATGTTGTTATTCTCATCTGATATAGTGAAAACGAGATATGGTTTTACCTCATCCGATTCATTGTTCAGCTCGGCAATAGAAGGCTGGGGGATAGGTTCTCCTTTTTCGAAAAGAGCTTTTTCCTTCTCCTGACGTACTGCTTTAGCTGTTTTTGGAACATCTTTTACGAAGTAGGTAAATGTTGCACCGTACTCAGGATTTGGTGATTTGAAATACAATGAACCCTGATTGTCAAATCCACTTGATTGCACGAACATTTTAGCATCCTTAACCGGGAAAATGTAACCTTCTTTATCCAAAATATCTTTTTTGAAATTACGTAAAGGAGAATAGTCGTCGAGAATATAGAAGCCTCTTCCGAATGTACCAAGAACAAGGTCACATTCACGTTCCTGAATTGCAATATCACGAACTGCTATTGTAGGAAGCCCTGATTTAAATTCAATCCACTCATTGCCACCGTCGAGTGAATAGTAGAATCCGAATTCTGATCCGGCAAACAGCAGTTCGGGATTAACATTGTCCTGTTCAATAGTATGTATCGGGCCATTGGCTGGTAGCTTGTTTGTAATCGCCGTCCATGTTTTTCCCTTATCGGAGCTTTTGAGAATGTATGGTTTCAGGTCGTCGCTCTGTGTGTTATTAAAGGATGCATATACTACATTCTCATTGAATTTATCGGGAAGGACATCGCTTACATAAGTATATTCAGGGATACCCGGGAATGTTGTTACCCTGTTCCAGCTTTTACCACCATCTTCAGTAATAGCGATAACACCGTCGTCAGTACCTGCATAGAGGAGGTCTTTTTTTACTCTCGATTCAGCGAGTGAAACAACAAGACCCCAGAGAGATGTTGAAACATCCTTGGCTACTGCATCTACACTCCAGTATTTGCCCATTACCTTAAACTGGTTGCGGTCCTCATTTCTTGTTATGTCTTCTGAAATAACTTCCCAGCTTTTTCCGCGATTGTCGCTTCTGAACACTTTATTGGCAGCCATATAAATTCTCTCTCTCTGATGAGGGCTTATTAATAATGGTGTATCCCAGAACCAGCGATATGTCTTTTCACCTTTACGGGGGACAGGTTTGATGCTTATAGCTTCTTCACTCTTTTTGTCCCACAGGTATGCATTACCGTATTGATATTCAGTGTATACAATGTTTTCATCAACAGGGTCAATTGCAACCCAGAAACCATCGCCACCCATTGTTACTGTCCAGTCGTCATTAACGACTCCGTCCCTGTTTATATTACGTGACGGGCCACCCATAGAATTATTATCCTGGGTGCCGCCATAGACATTGTAGAATGGGAAAGCATTATCAACATTTACACGGTAAAACTGTGTTATTGGCAGATTTGATTTAAAAATGTATGTTTTGCCACCATCAAAGGTTTCATAGATCCCGCCATCACCGCCTATATAAAGATGGTCAGTATTGGCAGGATCAATCCACAGGGCATGGTCATCAACATGTCTCTCATTATTTCCGACTGATGTCCATGTTTTTCCTGCATCAACAGTTACTTTTGAAACAGTTTCCATACTGTAGACCTTGTCAACATTCTTTGGATCACAAAAGATCTCATTATAGTACTGCCCGCTCGATGCATAGGTACTCATCTTTTCCCAGGTAGCACCACGGTTTGTTGTTCTGTAAAAACCACTTGATTCACCGGCAGCTTCCATTATTATATAGAGAACGTCAGGATTTACCGGCGAAATGGCGATTCCCATTCCTCCTATATGTCCTGATGGCAATCCGGTCATTATCTTGTTCCATGTTTTTCCGGCATCTTTTGATTTGTATACTGCAGATTCGGGACCTCCTCCGATTTTAGTATAAACATGTCTGCGTCTCTGCTCTGAAGTAGCATACAGGACATCAGGATTACGCGGATCCATAACTACATTGTTGATACCCGTATTTTCGCTTACATCGAGTACCTTATTCCATGTTTTTCCACCATCTGTTGTTTTGTAAAGTCCTCTTTCGCCACCGGGTCCCCATATTGAACCTTCTGCTGCAACATAAACGACATCGGTGTTACGCGGGTCGATTTCTATCATACCTATCTGGCGTGATTCTTTCAGGCCCATGTTTTTCCAGCTGGCACCTCCATCTTCTGTTTTATAAACACCGTCCCCATAGCCAAGCTGACGCTGATGTGTGTTTTCACCGGTTCCTGCCCAGATTACAGATGGATTTTCAGGATCCATTTTCAGACAACCTATTGCATAGGCCCCGTATTTGTCGAAAATCGGGGCCCAGGTAGTGCCGTTATTTGTTGTTTTCCAGATATTACCTGCTGATATGCCGGCATAGATCTCGGAATGATTCTTCGGGTTTACGGCAAAATCGGATACTCTGCCTGATGCCCAGGCCGGACCAATGCTTCTGAATGATAAACTTCCGAATGTAGAGGAGGAAAGGGCACCCTCTTTTTTCTCAGGTTCTTTTGCAGCCTCTTTCTTTTTTTGAGCTGAAGTGGTCCCTGTACTGACAAGGAGACCAATAATTAACAGGAATGAGATACATTTTTTCATACTAATATAGATTTGTTGATATTTTCATTTTGGCACATGCTAAGATAAGAAAATAGTATGCATGCTCTCAGCCTTAAGCGAGAATTTGCTTATTTTGTAATATATTATAAAACATAACCATGCCAGATCTGACAAACACTCTCAAAGTAAGAAGGACAATCAGGAAGTATACGACTGAAGATGTAGATAATAAGCTGCTTAATGAGCTTATTGAATTAGGATGCAGAGCATCAACTACAGGAAATATGCAGCTCTATAGCATCATAATAACAAGGGATTCAGGAAAAAAAGAGCTTTTGGCACCTTTTCATTTCAATCAGAAAATGATTATGGAGGCACCAGTTGTTCTTACAATCTGCGCCGATTTTAACAGATTTAACAAATGGTGCATGCTAAATAAGGCTGAGCCGGGCTATAATAATTTTCTTTCGTTTATTACAGCCGCAACCGATGCACTGCTTGTGGCACAGACAATATGTATTGCAGCTGAAGCTAAAGGACTAGGCATATGTTACCTTGGGACAACTACATATAATGCTCATAAAATTATTGGAGCTCTGCAGTTACCGACGGGCGTAGTTCCGGTTACGACAGTTACAATCGGATGGCCGGCTGAAATGCCTGATCAGGTTGACAGGCTTCCGCTGCAAGCTGTAATACATAATGAGGTCTATAAGGATTATTTTCCTGAAGAAATTGATAGTTATTACTATGATAAGGAGCAAAGGCCTGATTCGCAAAAGTTTGTAAATGAGAATAACAAAGAGACTCTTGCTCAGGTATTTACAGATGTGAGATATAAGAAAGCAGATAATGAGTATTTTTCAAAAATATTGCTGCAGGTTCTGAAGGATCAGGGATTTATGGAATAATAGTATTGTCTTGCAGTCTTGCGGTCTTAGGTCTTGCAGCCCCTAAAAAGCCTATACAGCCTTTACAGCCTTTATTGCCTCTACAGCCTTCTGAAATTGTGATTGACACTTGCCTGCTGTGTAGGAGTTATTACAAGTTCGTTTATGCAGACATGTGCCGGGAGTGAGGCACAATAGTAGATAACACCGGCAATGTCATCGGCGGTAAGTGCATCAAAACCTTTATATACAGAGTCGGCTTTTTCTTTGTCACCCTTGAAACGGACAATTGAAAATTCGGTTTCAGCCATACCCGGGGCAATATTTGTGACTTTTATGTTGTTCTTCAGCAAATCGATGCGCATTGATCTGGATAATGATGTTACAGCCGATTTCGTTGCGCAATAAACGTTTCCGTTCTCGTAGGCATCGAGTCCGGCTATTGATCCGATATTGAATATATGTCCTGTATTGCGTTTAACCATGAGAGGAGAAACAGCCCTTGTTACATAAAGCAGTCCTTTTATGTTTGTGTCGATCATCCTGTCCCAGTCGTCAATGACACCGGCATCGATATGCGACATGCCTACAGCCAGACCTGCGTTATTCACAAGAATATCAATTGCTTTCCATTCTTCGGGCAGCTTATCAATAACAGACGAAACATCAGACTGTTTCCTTACATCGAAATTCAGGGAAAGAACCTTTATTTTGCCAAATGAAAGGAGCTCTTTCTCAAGTTCATCCAGCCTCTCTTTTCTGCGGCCTGTTATTATAACATTGTATCCGTTTTTTGCAAATATTACCGCAATAGCCTTGCCAAATCCTGCTGTTGCACCTGTAACCATTATCGTTTTACTCATCTTTCCTGAATTGAAAATTGTGGAAACAAAAGTAGGTAAATTAATCCTATCTTTGCGCTTTATTTTATTTATGGAAGATAAGAAGGCAGCCGTTGAATCGATGTTTGACTCCATCGCGTGGAGGTATGATTTTCTTAACCATTTCTTGTCGTTTGGAATTGACAGGCTATGGAGAAAGAGAGCAATAAGAATTATATCGAAAAATTTCTCAAATCCTTATATTATTGATGTCGCAACAGGCACCGGTGATCTTGCAATTGCTTCAATGAAACTTAATCCAAAAGGAATTAAAGGAATTGATATTTCACAGAAAATGCTTGAGATTGGCAGGGCTAAAATACAAAAACTCGGACTTTCACAGAAAATCGAATTGCTTAGCGGAGACTCTGAGAGCCTTCCTTTCGGGGATAGTACATTTGACGTAGCAATGGTGGCTTTTGGTGTCAGAAATTTTGCTCACCCATTGAAAGGCTTGTCGGAAATGAAACGTGTAATAAGGAAAGATGGTATGATACTGGTGCTTGAGTTCTCGAAGCCTTCAGGTTTTCCTTTCAGACCTGTTTATAATTTTTATTTCACGAATATCCTTCCCTTTTTCGGGAAGCTTTTTTCCAAAGACAAATCTGCATATAATTACCTGCCTGAATCAGTAATGAAATTTCCTGATAATGATAAATTTCTGGCAATGATGGAAGAGGCAGGTTTTTCTAAGAATAAACAGGTAAAACTAACAGGTGGGGTGGCCAGTATATACACCGGTTTTAAATTATAAATGCAATATTAGTGATTCAATGCAGTTTATTATCTTGTAACCATATTTTAAGTTAAATCAGTTGAAGAGAGCCGGTACACATATCTTACTTTTTGTTATATTTCTATTTCAAAGCCATATTGCTGAGGGTCAGAAGCAGAAGCCAAAGAATGAATCGTGGTATGATGAGAAACCTCTGCATTTCGGTTTCAGTCTGGGGTTTAATGCAATGGATCTTAATATTACACCAAACCAGGCTTACATCGATACAACATCACTCTATCCTGAGGTAAGCATACTCAATCCGGGAATCAATATTCAGATTGTTACCAATTTCAGACCGGGCAAGTATTTTGATATCAGGTTTCTGCCCGGTGTTTCTTTTGGTCAGAGAGTGGTACGGTATTACAAGGATGGTGAGATTTTTAATGATCAGCAAAGGCTCGAATCATCATTTCTTGAGTTTCCCCTTCTGCTGAAATATAAGGGCGATCGTTTGAATAATGTTCGTCCGTATGTAATTACAGGATTAAACTACAGGTATGATCTTGCTGCCAAAAAGGAGTTCGATGATGAAAAACCTGTTTATATCAGACTAAAGCGCCCAGACCTTTATTATGAGGTAGGAGCCGGAATGGATTTTTATCTTACTTACTTTAAGCTTTCAGTAGAACTAAAAATGTCAAACGGATTCAGTGATATTCTTGTGAGAGAACCTGCCCAGGGTCATCCCGAATTTTATAACGTCATTGATAGAATGAAATCGCAGATTTGGGTTCTGGCATTCCACTTTGAATAATTATGATAAAACAGGTACTTATTAACTTAACCCCTGCGGCTGCATCTGATGATGCTTCAGTGAGGAAGATCTCTGCATCACTCGCAGGGATAGACCAGGCTGATATTTCGGAAATAAGGGTTGTGAAAAGATCTGTAGATGCCCGAAAGAAAAACATAAGAGTTAATCTTACGGTTGATGTTTTTTATGGAGAAACTTCTCAGAATGAGACTTTAACTCCTTTCAATATTAAAAATGTTTCAGGAAAAACTGAAGTTATAATTGTCGGGGCAGGGCCAGCAGGACTTTTTGCCGCGCTTCGTCTCATAGAGCTTGGAATCAAGCCTGTTATTATTGAGAGAGGGAAAGATGTCTCTTCAAGAAAAAAAGATATTGCAAACATAAGCAGGGAACAGATTGTTGACAACGATAGTAACTACTGTTTTGGTGAGGGAGGCGCAGGCACATATTCTGATGGAAAGCTCTATACCCGTTCCAAAAAGAGGGGCGATAATTTAAGAATACTTGAGCTTTTGTGTCTGTATGGAGCAAATAATAATATTCTTTATGAGGCTCATCCTCATCTTGGTACAGATAAGCTTCCCGGTATAATTTCAAATATAAGGAAATCAATTCTCGATGCGGGAGGTCAGTTTCTTCTAGAAAAAAAGGTTACTGATTTTATTATTGAGGGTGATTCTGTTAAAGGAGTTGTAACATCTGACAATGAAAAATTTATTTCACAATATGTTATTGTTGCCACCGGTCATTCAGCCAGGGATATATATGAGATTTTGATTAACCGTAAGGTTGAGCTTGAGATGAAATCGTTCGCAATGGGAGTAAGGGTGGAGCATCCTCAGGAATTAATTGATAAGATTCAGTACCACGGAAACTCAAGAGGTGAATTCCTGCCTGCTGCCTCATATAACCTTGCAAAACAGATAGACGGGCGAGGAGTATATTCATTCTGCATGTGTCCGGGCGGATTCATTGTACCCTCTGCAACATCGCAGGAAGAGGTTGTTGTTAACGGAATGTCGCCATCGGGAAGAAATTCACCTTATGCCAATTCGGGTATAGTTGTAGAGATAAAACCGGAGGACTTTGCCAAATACAGTTCATCGGGTGTGATGGCCGGCATTGAATTTCAGAAGGAACTTGAAAGAGAAGCATGGAAGAATGGCGGACATACACAGAAGGCACCTGCCCAGCGTCTTAATGATTTTGTAAATGGCGATATTTCAGCGAATCTGCCTAAAGTCTCTTACTTTCCGGGAGTAACATCATCACCACTGCACAGTTGGCTTCCCAAATCGATAGGCCGACGGCTCAGAGACGGATTCAGGCAGTTCGGAGTTGTTATGAGGGGTTATATGACAAATGAAGCTGTTGTACTTGGTGTAGAATCAAGAACTTCTTCTCCGGTAAGAATTCCGAGAGATCCTGTAAAACTGCATCACATACGCGTTTCTGGCCTTTATCCTTGTGGAGAGGGATCAGGTTATGCCGGAGGAATAGTGTCATCAGCTGTTGATGGAATGAGGGCAGCTGAAGCTATAGCAGAGTCTTTAAAGGCTTAAGACCGGATTATTCTGTTGACCTTCGTGCAAACTCAGAGAATACTACAGATGCAGCCATTCCGACGTTTAGTGAATCAATTCCGTATTTTTCGCTGCTGAACTTTGGAATTACGATTTTTTCGGAGACATAAGGCAGCAAATCTTCCGAAATACCTTTTGACTCGTTTCCAAGTAAAATGATTCCGTTTGCAGAGAGGGGATGGTCATAAACCGATTTGCCTTCAAGAAGAGTTCCGTAAACAGGGATCTTTTTCTTTTCAGCCTCTTGCAGGAAACCATTAAGGTCTGTGTAATTGACAT
>JFJP01037540.1_pt1 | contig 46337 bp, 42 predicted proteins | sample 431651 | NCBI WGS metagenome assembly JFJP01 (sample SAMN02602958, study PRJNA72255) | Microbial mat metagenome, whole genome shotgun sequencing project. | biome: fresh water; feature: sink hole; material: water; isolation source: purple microbial (photo- and chemosynthetic) mats found in...
CCTGAGTGGGAATAGCGAGCAATTTATATTGATTTCGACCGGTACCTGGTGCATTTTTATGAATCCCTTTAACGAAGAGCCGCTTACCGCTGATCAGCTAAAAAAAGATTCCCTTTGTTATTTGTCCGTGCAACAAAAGCAGGTGAAATCGTCGAGGTTGTTTTTAGGACATATTCACGAAGTGAACGCCGCCCGTATTGCCGAGCATTTTAGTGTAAACCCCGACTTTTTTAAACAGTTGCAGCCCAACGAGGCAATGTTGAAGAGTTTGATAAAGAAGAATGAAAGTAAACCTGCATTTTTTAGCAACGGTATTCCCGAAGAGTTCATTGACAAAACTATCAGTTTGTCCGAATTCATATCTGCCGACGAAGCCTATCATCAGCTTATGCTCGACCTTACCAGATTAAGTCTGGAAGCCCTGAAACTTGTAATTCCCAAAAACAATTCGGCAAAGGCCATTTATATTTCCGGAGGTTTTGCACGAAATACCTTGTTTGTTCGGTTACTCGCCACCTTGCTTCCCGGCAATAAAATATATACTTCGGAAGTGGATAATGCCACAGCCATTGGTGCAGCTCTCACAGTTTGGAATAGTGCATTTGGAAGTTCAGCTACAGCCACTAACCTGGGACTAAAAGAGTATAAACCCTTTGATTTGGGGTAAATTAGTTAAACATGATTTGAAAAGCTTGTGATTTCTTTTAACTTACCTATTAGATTAGGCTTATATTAGGTAATTAAAATTGTTTTTAGATTATGAAATCCCTGGTGATTACTCAAGAAAATTTATTTTAAGTTTTTTTAACTTACGACTAAATACTTACGACCATATATTTACGACTATTACAAAAAACATGAACGAAATATTGAATACACAGTTAATGCATCCGCGTGATCAGATTACCATGATTATCGGGAGAATCTACAAACGCGGATTAACAACTACTTCGGGAGGTAATATTTCTGTGATCGACGACGATGGCAGTATTTGGGTTACTCCATCGGGTGTTGATAAAGGTTCTCTCAGTCCGACCGACATCATGTGCGTAAAAAAGGATGGAACTATTGTTGGGCCGCATAAACCTTCTTCCGAATTTCCTTTTCATAAAGCTATTTACGATATTCGCCCCGATATAAAAGCCATTATTCACGCGCATCCTCCTGCATTGGTGTCGTTTAGCATTGTTCGCGAAATACCAAATACCAATATTATTTCGCAGGCAAAGCATATATGCGGTCCAATAGGATATGCAGCATATGAACTTCCGGGAAGTAATGCCTTGGGAGTAAAAATTGCTCAGCAATTTTCGAAAGGTTTTATGGCCATTATTATGGAAAACCACGGTACTGTTTTAGGTGGAACCGATTTGGTAGATGCTTTTCAGCGGTTCGAAACGCTCGAATTTTGTGCCCGCACAATTTTATATGGAAAAACAATTGGCGTTCCCTATTATTTAACCGATAAGCAGATCGACGAATTCGAAACGCAAATACCCGAAGCTTTTCCGGAGATGGACAGCGTTTCATATCCTTCCTCCGAACGCGAAAAACGGATGGAGATTTGTAAAATAGTTCATCGGGCATGCGAACAAGGACTGATGATAAGTTCATATGGTACTGTTTCGACACGCTGGTACGACAATAATTTTTTGATTACTCCCACCAATGTTCCCCGCTGGGATCTTCAAATTGAAGATGTGGTTCAAATAAAGGACGGGAAACGCGAGCCAGGCAAAGTCCCAAGTCGTGCTACCTGGTTACATCAGGAAATTTATAACCGCAACCCCAAAATTAATTCCATCATACTCACACAATCGCCTTATCTGATGGCTTTTGGGGTAACACAGTCTTTATTCGATGTACGCACCATTCCCGAAAGTTGGATCTTTTTACAGGATGTTCCTTCGTTGGCGTTTGGTTCGCACTTTCAGGGAAGTACTGAAATTCCAGCTATTCTATCGACTAGTAATCCGGCAATTTTAATTCAAAACGATGCGGTTTTAATTACCGGCGATAAACTACTCCAAACATTCGACCGGCTTGAAGTTGCCGAGTTTAGTGCAAAGTCGTTGGTGATGAGTACACCAATAGGCCGAATGGTTCCTATTAATAATCAGCAAGTGGAAGAATTAAGAAAAGTTTTTTTAGACAAATAATTACCTATCTACTAATTAATATTTTAACATGAAACATCCATTTGGATTAGCTCAACACACAAGGAGATGACTATAAGGATGTTCCATGTGACCTTAATTTAATAATTAAAAAATAGACACATGAAAAAAATACTAACTATTCTTGGTGCCTTCCTGGTATCATTTAGTTTCTTGGGGAATGCCCAGGTAACTGTTCAAAAACTCAGGCTCGAAAATTTGATAAATCCCATAGGAGTGGATGCACAACTGCCTCGCTTCAGTTGGCAAATAGTAAGCCCTAAGCGTAATGTCAGCCAGTCGGCTTACGAAATTTGGGTAGCCGAATCACCCGAGATGTTGAAAAGCGGTAAAAACCTGGTATGGAAATCCGGGAAAGTAGCCTCCGATAAATCGGTTCATGTTCCATATGCAGGGTCTACCCTCCAGTCGGGCAAAAAATATTATTGGCAGGTGAAGGTCTGGGACAATGCAGGCAAAGCATCGGCATGGAGCAGCAACGCATACTGGCATATGGGTATGCTCGATAAATCTTTGTGGAAGGCAAAATGGATTAAACAAGGCTTTCAGGAAGATACAATCATGCGCCCCAGTCCATTGTTCCGGAAGCAATTCCAGGCACAAAAAAAAGTAGTTTCGGCAACTGCCTATATAACCGCTTTGGGATTGTACGAAGCGCAAATAAATGGTAAGAGGGTAGGAGATGCCTATTTTACGCCAGGCTGGACTGCTTATAAGAAACGGTTACAGTATCAGGTGTATGATGTTACCTCTCTTTTACTTCCGGGTGCAAATGCAATTGGAGTGATGCTTGGGAATGGATGGTACAGAGGAATTATAGGATACGAAAATAATATTAATGTGTATGGAAAAGAAATAGCCTTGCTCTTTCAGCTCGATGTTAGATACAGTGATGGAACTTCGGAGCTGATTGTTTCGGACGATAGCTGGAAATCTTCTACCGGAGCAATTCAGTACGCCGAAATTTATAATGGCGAAACCCTTGATTCGCGGAAAGATAAAAAAGGCTGGGCAATGCCCGGCTACGACGATTCCAAATGGAGCGGCGTGAAATTGGGCAATTATTCGAACGATATTTTAATTGCTACTTGCAATGAGCCTGTTCGGAAAAAAGAAACATTTCAACCGGTTAAATTTATTACGACGCCCAAAGGCGAAAAAGTCATTGATTTTGGTCAGAACCTTGTAGGTTGGGTTACCGTGAAAGTTAAGGGAACTGCCGGCGACAAAATAACCATTTCGCATGCAGAGGTACTCGACAAGGAAGGGAATTTTTATACTACCAACCTTCGGGCAGCAAAATCGCAGGCTAACTATATTTTAAAAGGAGGGGAAGTGGAAACTTTCGAACCTCATTTTACATGGCATGGATTCCGGTATATCCGGGTTGAAGGCTTTCCCGGAGAATTGAAACCCGAGAACTTTACTGCTGTTGCCATGTATTCGGATATGGAACCAACCGGCTCATTCTCTTCTTCCAATCCGTTGGTAAACCAATTGCAGCATAATATTCAGTGGGGACAACGCGGAAACTTTGTGGATGTGCCTACCGATTGTCCGCAACGCGATGAACGTCTTGGTTGGACCGGCGATGCCCAGGCTTTTTCGCGCACTGCTGCTTTCAATATGAATGTAAATAGTTTCTTTACAAAATGGTTTAAAGATGTTGAGGCTGACCAGGTGAATGGTGCTGTGCCTTTTGTTGTTCCGAATGTACTTGGAGCTGGCGCCGTGAATAGCGCAGGTTGGGCCGATGTAGCCACCATTGCCCCCTGGAATATCTACCTCGCATATGGTGATGTGAGAATTCTGGAAAACCAGTATAACAGCATGAAAGCATATGTGGAAAGTATCCGTAAAGTCGCAAAAGACGATTTATGGAACTCGGGTTTCCATTTTGGTGATTGGCTTTTCTACCGTCCCGACGATGATAATGACGGCCGTGCCGCTTTTACCGATAAGTATTTGATTGCGCAGTGTTTTTATGCGAATTCTACCCAGTTGTTAATCAATACTGCTAAAGTATTAGGGAAATCTGACGATGTTGTTTCTTATACTTCTTTACTTGCGAAAATTAAAACTGCATTCAATAAAGAATATGTAACCGGAAGCGGGAGATTGGTTTCAAGTACTCAAACAGCTTATGTGCTGGCCTTAAATTTCGATATGCTGCCTGAAGCATTGAGACTACAAGCGGCTGCCCGATTAGCACAAAATGTGAAAGATTATGGCAATCATTTAACGACTGGCTTTTTAGGAACTCCTTATCTATGCCATGTATTAACTCGGTTTGGTTATACCGATGTTGCTTACAATTTGCTGTTGCAGGAAAAATATCCTTCGTGGCTGTATCCTGTAAAAATGGGAGCGACTACTATTTGGGAGCGCTGGGATGGAATCAAACCCGATAGCACATTCCAAACTCCGGGCATGAATTCGTTTAATCATTATGCATATGGCGCAATTGGCGATTGGATGTATCGTGTAATGGTTGGTTTGGATACTTACGAAGATGGAGTAGGGTATAAGCACAGTAAAATAATGCCGCATATTGGCGGTGGTTTTACCAATGCATCCGCCAGTTTACAAACCTATTACGGCAAACTCAGTAGCGGTTGGAAAATAGAATCGGACAAGTTAATTATGGATGTTGAGGTGCCTGCCAATTCTGTTGCAACTATATTTATTCCTGCATCGGATGCAAATTCAATTACCGAAAGCGGAAAAGCGCTAAACGCTGTCGCTGAGATAAAGGTAAAAGGGGTAGAGAATGGATATGTGGTTGTGGAGTTAGGTTCCGGTATTTACAAGTTTTCTGCTCCAAAACCTGTTCAGTAATGAGCCATTAAGCTTTCCAGGTTTTAGAGACCTGGAAAGTCTAAGATGGAGCCTTGCTTTCTATAAAAAACCTTCCAGATTCTAAAACCTGGAAGGTTTTTTTTTTTGAACGATCAGGCCTCGGGGCTCTTAATTGTTTAGCTATAAATTTGTGCTAAAAGTATCTGTAATTTTCAAAAAGGAGCTATATCCTGGCCAATGCCAAAAAGATAGCATGGATCGAAATTGTCAGAAATAGATAGAGCCGACGTGCTGTTTCTGGTTTTAGGCTGAAGTATTTATATTTAATAGCATTGTGGTGGCACCCGGCAAGACAATCGCCACAAAGGGTACATGTTGTATCCGGTTTCTTCTTCCGGATATCGTCTTGGTTTAATGCGTCGTATTTGCAATTGCTGGTGCATTTCATGCAAAAGGTGCAATTATTATCAATATATAGCCGAAATGGGTTAGCAGGTTTCAATACATTTACCAATGTACCAATAGGGCAGTATAAAAGGCAGTGGATCATTTTTCCCTGTTTTCGCGAAAATAATACCATTATAATGACTCCTCCAATTCCAAAACCGGCAGCAATAATGGTTGCAATCAGCACTGGGACATTAAACCATCTTAAAAGGATGGTTACTGCTATTACAAGTAATATTCCGGTGGTTTTTATAGCAAGTCGGTTTGGTAGTTTTTCTTTTTTAGGTTTTGAGCCGGAAGCCAGGTTGTCCATAGCCCCGAAGTAGCAAAACTGGCTGCACCAGGCGGGCCCGGTCAAAACAATAGTGCTTAGAAATAATATAGTCATAACCGATAGTTGTCCCCGGTAAACTGGTCCTCCAAGGATCATCATGGGAATAGGTAAGTGAAATTTACCTGTCATAAGGAATTTTTCAAACCCCAATAACCCTAATATAAGTTGGCCAAAAAAGACAATCGAAAAAAGTGTCCATGTTACTTTTCTCCAATACGGAACATTCACTGGATTCTGCATTTTATAGGCTACCACTGCTCCATAGGTAGCAATTACGATGATTTCGAGCCAACCTCCTCCTTTTATAAACCGTTCGGCTATAAGCATCGGGTGGGGAAGATTCACTTGTATCGCCGATAAAAAAACCGATATGAAAATGAAAACACTTAAAGGAAGTCGAAACGCATGTAATTTCATTTTAATCTGTTTAATAGATTTTCTTTACCTTCGAATGACTTTGCAGCAAGGCTCTGAACCGTTTCATGGGTTACTAAATTCAAAATAGCATCGCGTATAGGTGCATACTGAGCATGAAGAGGACAAGGGTTATTTTGATCGCAATGTTTTAAACCAAAACCACATCCCGAAAAGGTTTTTCCCCCTTCAGTTGCCATAATTAGTTCCTTTAAAGTTAAATCGGGCTTTCCCGAATCAAAATAAAACCCTCCGCCTTTTCCTTTCAGCGATTCTAAAAAACCATTCCTGACCAACCGCTGTAATATTTTAGCAATGTAAAACTGGGGTGCCTCTATCTCTTTTGCAATCTCTGTTATGCCAGGCCTTCGGCCTCCCGTATTTTGCGACTGAATATAAACCAATCCCCGCAAGGCGTATTCTGTTTCTTTGTTAAACACTGTATTTTATAGGTTAATTTTTTTTGCTTCAGCAAAGATAAAAAATATTTCAATAAATATTAAAAGACCTTTTGGTCCTTTAATAAAATAATACATACATTTGTATCTGTAAATCTTAATATAATTAGAATGAAACAATCGTTTGAAGAACAATTAATTGGAGAAATAGTAACACGGGACTTTAGGGCTGCCTCTGTATTTAAAGAGGTCGGAATTGACTTCTGTTGTGGTGGAAAAATGACTTTAGAAGCAGCTTGCAAAGAAAAGGGCATTTCTGATCAGGAGATAACCGCAAAATTAGATGCGCTGGAATCGCAAACAATTGATTTGGCCCATAATTACAATGCATGGGAATTAGGTTTTTTATGCGATTATATTCAAAATACCCATCATAAATATGTTCTAAAAACATTGCCCGAACTGGAGTTTTATACCCAAAAAATAGCTTCGGTTCATGGCAGCGGTCATCCGGAATTAATAGAAATAGCCGAATTATTTTCTGCAATTAATAAAGAATTGCATCAACACCTTAAAAACGAGGAGGAGGTATTATTTCCCGCTATAAAAGAAGTTGAAAAAGGACATTCGCCTAAAGCAAACGCGATTATTGTTTCGGAAATAAACCGAATGACTGGGGAACATGAATTTGCCGGTGGAGCCATGGATAAAATTAACGTGCTGGCGCAGAACTATAAAGTTCCTGAAGATGGATGCAATTCCTACCGTGTTGCCTATAAGCTGCTGAAAGAATTTGAAGATGATCTGCACTTTCATGTTCATCTCGAAAATAATATTCTTTATCCCAAAGCATTAAAAAAGACGCTATAAATATGGATACCGCAACAAAAAACCTCGAAAACGACCATCTTCATATTCTTCGGCTTATCGACGTAATGGAGCATATGGTACAAAGCTCCTCACCAGAGGTAAAACACCTGGAGATGGCAGTAAGTCTCATTAAAAATTTTGCAGATGGGTTTCACCATGCAAAGGAAGAAAATCTCTTATTCCCGCTTATGGTTAAAAAAGGGTATTCCACCGAGCAGGGGCCTGTTGCCGTTATGCTTAGCGACCATGAGCAGGGACGTAAATTTGTGAGGGGAATGGCAACAGCTATCTTGGGCTTTAAAAACGGCGAAACAGCTTCTTTATCATTGGTTTTTGAAAACATGAAAGGATATATCAGTTTACTGCGCAGCCATATTCATAAGGAAAATAATATCCTGTTCCGTATGGCCGACTCCGTATTTAATGAACAGGATCACCAGTTACTTTTGGAGCAATTCAGGAAAATTGAAAACAGTAATATTTGCGGAGGCGTTTTGTTGGATTGTGTAAATCAGATTGATTCTCTTGCAGCAGAATATAAGGTATAACTTCTCTACATTTTATTATAACTAACTTAAAAATCGATTATGACGACAAAAAAACTATGGTTTGGCTTTATGGCCGTAATGACAATTTCTTTTGCTGTACTCATATATTATGGCAGGGAAATATACCGTCAGGCTCCCCCTATTCCTGAAAAGGTTATAACTGCCGATGGAAAAGTGCTTTTTACCGGACAGGATATAAAAGATGGTCAGAATGTTTGGCAATCACTTGGCGGCCAGGAAATGGGAACGGTTTGGGGGCACGGAGCTTATCAGGCTCCCGATTGGAGTGCCGACTGGCTGCATAAAGAGGCTGTTTTTATGCTCAATCGGCTAGCACTACAAACAGATAACTTACCTTATGATAAGCTGACTGATGAGCGTAAAGCTGCGTTAAAGATTACACTACAGAAAGAGCTGCGTAAAAATCAGTATAACCAGGAATCTAAAACACTCACCGTTTCTAATATCAGAGCGGAAGCCATTGCTGATAACAGCAATTATTACAGTGGATTATTTACAAACAATCCCGCTCTCGCCAATTTGCGCGATGCATATAGTATTCCGGAAAATTCGTTAAAAGATCCGGAGCGTGTTCGGGTAATGAACGCCTTCTTTTTTTGGATTTCCTGGGCTTGTGTTACTGAAAGGCCAGGTCAGGCAATCACTTATACCAATAACTGGCCTTCGGAGGAACTGGTAGGTAATCACCCCACAGGAGCACTTTTGCTATGGACAGGATTTAGTGTGATGATGCTTTTGGCGGGGATAGGACTAATGGTTTGGTATTATGCCCGTAAACGCGAAGAGCCTTCAGATCCGGTTCCAAATAAATTTCCGTTATTGAATGAGAAGCACACTCCGTCGCAAAAAGCAACGGTAAAATACTTTTGGGTTGTTACTGCACTTTTAATGGTGCAGGTAATTATGGGCGTGATAACTGCTCACTATGGTGTTGAAGGGCAGGCGTTTTATGGAATTCCGCTTTCCGATTGGCTTCCTTATTCTATTTCCCGAACCTGGCATATTCAAATTGCTATTTTCTGGATTGCAACTTCCTGGTTGGCAACCGGTTTATATTATGCTCCTGCAATTTCGGGCGTTGAACCTAAGTTTCAACGGTTAGGGGTTAATTTTTTGTTTGTCGCTTTGTTGATAATTGTTGTGGGATCTTTAGCCGGTCAGTGGTTTGGAGTAATGCAAAAATTGGGTTATATACAGAACTTTTGGTTTGGGCATCAAGGATACGAGTATGTCGATCTGGGGCGTTTCTGGCAGATATTTTTATTTGTTGGATTGTTTATTTGGCTTTTTTTAATGGGAAGGGCTATTTGGCCTGCTCTTAAGCAAAAATCGGACAACAGAAACTTATTGATATTATTCCTTATTTCTACCATAGCCATAGCCTCTTTTTATGGAGCAGGATTAATGTGGGGACGACAAACTAACCTTGCAGTGGCCGAATACTGGCGTTGGTGGGTTGTTCATCTTTGGGTCGAAGGCTTTTTTGAAGTGTTTGCAGCCGTGGTTATTGCTTTCCTATTTGTAAGGATGCAAATAGTAAAAGCAACCACAGCAACTACAGCAGTTTTATTCTCGACCATTGTGTTTCTTGCGGGTGGAATTCTTGGAACTTTTCATCATTTATATTTTACAGGAACCCCCACGGCGGTAATGGCACTTGGGGCAACATTCAGCGCCCTGGAAGTAGTTCCACTGGTATTGTTGGGTTTCGAGGCTTACGACAATTTAAAATTGAGTCGAAGCATGGAATGGATAAAGGCGTATAAATGGCCTATCTATTGTTTTATTTCGGTAGCATTCTGGAACCTTGTAGGTGCAGGTATTTTTGGTTTTCTTATTAATCCTCCTATTGCACTTTATTACATGCAAGGACTTAATACAACCCCAGTACATGGACATACAGCCCTGTTTGGCGTTTACGGAATGTTGGGAATTGGCCTAATGCTATTTGTGCTGCGCGATATGAATAAACTGGATGTGTGGAAAGAAAAGTGGATTCGTTTTGCATTTTGGAGTATTAACATTGGTTTGGCAGCCATGGTATTTATAAGTGTTTTACCAATTGGTCTTGCTCAAACAGTAGCCAGTGTGCAGGATGGACTCTGGTATGCCCGTTCGGCCGAATTTATGCAGCAACCTTATCTGGTAACATTTAAATGGTTGAGGGTAATAGGAGATACTATATTTGCAGCAGGCACAGTTTCCCTCACCTGGTTTATTTTTGGTTTAAAAGGAGGTTGGAGTATAGAGAAGAAGTAATAGTTACGTATTTACTGCTTAATCAAATGCGTTTTGAAGGTATGATCTTTCAAAACGCATTTTTTTTTCTTAGCGTAGAAAATATATGGGGAATTAGAACAGCTTGACTATGATTATTAATGAGATATATGATGAATTGCAGATAATCCGTATGATATATGGGATTTAATAAAATAAAAAAAGGCCGTGTCATCACGACCAGGCCTTTTACTAACCAACAAATCCAAATTGATTATTACTTGAATTTAGACAACAAAAATAAAGAAATTGAATTGATATTTCCCAATAAAATTTCATTTTTTTTACAAAAAATAATATATATCATATAATGTACTCAATACAAAGGTGTTCTTTTATTTAGAATTTACTTATTATTCAATTTTATAGCGGAATTTAGCTAGTATTTTATTATTGCATCAAATGGATTCAATAGCGTGTTGATGAATTTTGGCACAGATTTTGAAATATGTTTAATACATCGGGTTTAAGTATCTGTAAATGTATTCAATACGTATTCTTTTTGTGCGGATTAATCCAATTTTTTCCGTTAGCTTTCTCAAAATTGTTGGGTAATATTCCCAACATAATAAAAGGTAATCTTGGTTTATACTTCTAAACTTTTTATTATGAACGCATTCAATCAATTACCCGCATTCGACAAAGCTCTTCATCTTGATGAAGTTATTTTTGCAGGTCGAAATCAGGCATACGGAGCTTTTTATCTTCGGAAAAAGTACAATAAGCACATGATAATTGCCTTTTTAATCACTTTTGCTTTAGTTGGTGCAATAAGCATCCCCATGTTAATTAATAGTCAAAACCCGGTCCCAGTTTTAAAAGAAGTAGTCTTTAATCCTTTACCTCCCGAAAAGATTGATAAGAATTTATTTACTCCTCCCCCTCCTCCCGAAAAGTTAAAAGTAAGCGAAGCACTGATGAAACAAGCTATATTTGGCCCACCAATAGTGGTCGAAAAAGTGAAGGAACATACTGAAGTCAATCTCCTATTAACTACGATACCTCCGGTAAATCCGATTCAAAATCCAACTACTGAATATATCGATACCAGTTCAGGTCCAGAAATAATTGATATAGACAAACCATTTATTAAAGTTGAAGTTGAGGCAACCTTTAAGGGAGGGACGTTAAACGATTTTCGGAAATGGGTGGCAAAAAAACTTATATTTCCCGAAAATGCTTCTCAAATGGATATTTCTGGCAAGGTAACCATTCAATTTGTAGTGAACACGAAAGGTAAAATTGAAGATATTAAAATAATAAAGGGCGTAGATCCGCTACTAGACCAAGAAGCAGCAAGGGTGATAGCAAGTTCGCCCAGGTGGGAGCCTGCAAAACAACAGGGAGTTGATGTGAAGCAGCTATTTGTAATCCCAATAGCTTTTCAACTTAAGAAAAATCAATAAATGTTTTAGAATCATAAAAACAGGAGAGAGGCAATTAGCCTCTCTTTTTTTATGAAGGAATTTCGACTAATTCTGTCACTTTAATTCCTCTTTTGTTAAGATTGATAATTTCCTTTACCCTTTCTAATGGTATTTCGATGGGAGTATCTACGGCCGATTTTGTTTTAAATGAATACCATACCGTTTTATGTAAAATATCTACTTTGTAAGGATAGGCGATTCCTTTTTTGGTCTCCAGCTCTAAAAGCTCTTTAGGGAAATCGGCTTCCGATTCTATGTAGGTTGCTAGTTCGTATGTGAGACAGCATTTAAGTTTTCCACATTGTCCCATATATTTCTCCATGCTCGACGATAGGTGTTGTGCCTGAATAGCCCTCGAAGTAACAGAAGGTAATTGGTTTCTCCAGGTAGAGCAGCATAGCTCTTTTCCGCAGGACCCGATTCCTCCTATTTTGGCTGCTTCCTGGCGTGCACCAATTTGACGCATTTCAATCTTTGTAGCTATTTTAACTGCCAATACTTTAATCATTTCCCTAAAATCGACCCTACCATCGGCGATATAATAAAATGTAGCCTTTTTCTTATCCCCCTGAAATTCCACATCACTTATTTTCATCTCCAGATTAAGCTCTATGGCAAGTTCGCGCGAAAGAACCAGCGCTTTTTTTTCGAATTCTTTCCCTTCATTATAAATCCTTAGATCGTTTTCATTTGCTTTTCTGTAAATAATATTTAACGATTCGGGCTCAATTCCCTTTGTTTTGCGCTTAAATTGTTTTAAGGCTAAATTTCCTTTCAGGGAAACAATTCCAATATCAAACCCTCCTTGAACTTGAACAGCAACAATGTCGGAGTATAATAAATTCAATTGATTAATATTTCGGTAAAAATCCTTTCGGTTGTTTTTAAACCGAACTTCTACAATGTTTGTTTCGATGATATCCTGAATGTCGTCTAGCCAGTCGTAGGATGATTTTCCTCCAAGGAATCCCGAGGAAATGTTTATTTTATTAGGGGAATCTATTTTGTGGTTTGCGCAGTTTGTGCAGCTCATCTTTTTATAATTATAGGTTTATGTAGTATTGCCGACTGCTTATTATGATTCTATAGTGAATTAATCGGTTCGTTGAGAACAATTAAAAGTGCAACAATGTTTGGATAATATTGAAATCTTTAGATTAATCCAGTTATAATAGGAATACTATACCGGGGATACTTATTCAAGTACAAAATTATTATTGGTTACATTTATTATATTTATTCTAATTTTCGATTTGATATTAAAAAGTAATTCTTAACTTTGCGCCCTTAAAAATTAAATTAAAATAGTCTGGTAAAATGCGAATAATTGAAAATGCAACTGTGGTTAGCCGTAGTTTTGGTGAAAAAAATGTGTATGTTGTTGTTAACGAAAACACAGGGAAAAAAGTAAGACTTAACGATCTCAAAGGTTTTGAACTTGAGCTTGGTGCAGAAGGTACTATCGAATATCTTAAAGGTGATGTTAATCATATTATTAGTTTTGCTCCTGCTTTGGTTGAAGAATTTGCTTAAACTTTTGTTTCCTTTAGAATATTTTAAAAGCACCTGATTTGGGTGCTTTTTTTGTTTAGTAGTGGTTTGTTTATTGAAATTTTTGAAAATGAAAGTTTTAATAACCGGGAAAGCTTGAGCTGAGAATGCGGCCTTGTTGTAAATTTATGGTAGGTTTTTTTTTATCCAACTACTAAAATAGTCCCCTGAAATTCCAATTGCTCCATTTATTTCTGTTTCTTAATTAAATGTAAAGCCCTGTTGGAAAGTATATCCAACAGGGCTTTTTTGTAATATTCTTAATAGTGTAATTTTAGCAAGAGTCATAAGGATTATTGCACTCCGCCAAATTACTTTATCAAATTTCTAAACGAAAATTTTCAGGTTTGTAATATTCGTGGTTTGTGAGTTTTAATTTGGAAAAAAACCTAAAGTCGCTAATAAAAAGTTTTTCATAATATTCAGCCTCATGATCCGGATATGTAAAAACCGGTTTTATTTCAGGAGCTTTTCCAACTTTAGATAAATTATCAATCCATTTAAACTTTTCAGGATTTGCCTGAGCTTCATAAAGGTGTTGATCGAGTTTTTTCTGTAGGTCATCTTTAGTTGTTTTACCAATATACCTTACTTGATCGTTTTCCAGTAGAACATAAATTGTTGTCATAGCTCTCAGGTTTAATTTCGATATAAAAGTAATAATGGAATTTAATAAGAAAAGTATTTGTTGATGGATGGTGAAAAAATAAGTGTCAAATGACCATTTATTTTGATTTGCAAAAATTGTCGAATATACAATGTTTAAAAGGCTTGTATTTACTTGTGGCGACAATTATTTGCAATCTAACAACCCCGTAATTGTTGAAAAGTTTTTAGTTTAATAATAGGAATTATTTTTTTGAATCTTTTGGAAGTTAATGTATTGTGCAGGTAATGAATTAAATGTATGATTTACACTTTTTTAGCGTCATGCAATTAAATCCATAAATGGATTGAAATAGAAAGTGTCTATAAACCAGATGAAAACATTTTAATCTCAAATAAAATTGCTGTTGTTTGAGCCCCCAAGCTATTATTTATTGTATGAAGAAGTCTCGATGTGAAAAGTATTTTTAAATTATTGTAGTTTTTCCCTTTTAATTCATTCTATTAAAAATATTGGAAATCGGTTGCTAAGGAAAATCTGATTTTTGGATAATTTAAGTATAACATTTTAAAACCCTGTTTAATTTTCTTAGTTTCTCTAACTTTTATTTTACTTGAATTCATATAAGTTTTTCTTTACTCTCAGTTCTTAGTAAACACTTAATTGAATATTTTGAACTCGTTAATTTATAAGAAGGGTCAGATAATATTTTATAAACTGAAATTGAAGTTTTCTACTCCCTCCCCAAAATCCGATTATTTATAATGTGTTAAGAATAAAAATCTTGACACATTATAAAATCAAATAAGTATTCAATAAATTAAATTGTTTAAACAAATATTATTAAAGAATGAACAATATATATTCAGGAGTGTTTAATATTGCATAAACAAAAATTAAACAAAATAAAACCTAAAACGATGAAGACACAATTAAAAAAATCAGCGTACTTATTTGTACTTTCAGTTGTATTGTTTGCGAGTTTTACTTCTTGTAAGGAAGACGAAGATCCTGTAGTAGTTCAGCAAAAAAGTATTGTGGAAACAGCATCTTCAAATTCCGACTTCTCAATTTTGGTTCAGGCATTGCAAAAAGCCGACCTTGTTACGACAATCAATAATTCTACCAATCTTACTGTGTTTGCCCCAACAAACAGTGCATTCAATGCTCTTTTTACAAAGCTTGGTGTTACCGGAATAAACGATTTGTCTAAAGAAACATTGACTCCGATATTACTTTATCATGTGTTGGGACAAAAAATTACTTCTTCACAAATACAGAACGGCTATGTTTATACATTAAGTCCTGGAGCTGGTGCTAAAACTCAAGCACTTTATATTAAAATTGATGGAGGAGTGAAACTAAATAAAACATCTAAAGTTGTCATTCCCGATATTATGACTTCAAATGGTATTATTCATGCTATTGATCAAGTTATTTTGCCTAATACTGTGGTTGATATTGCTTCTAATAATGGCGATTTTAGCATTTTGGTAGAAGCTGTTGTTAAAGCTGATTTAGCTGGAACACTTAGCGGAGCTGGTCCATTTACCGTTTTTGCACCCACAAATGCAGCTTTCCAGGCTCTTTTTACCACGCTAGGTGTAACCGGAATCAAGGATTTGACAAAAGAACAATTAACCCCAATACTTCTTTACCATGTGGTTAGTGGCAATGTATTGTCTTCTCAATTACAATCAGGCGATGTATCAACACTAAATGGTAAATTTAAAGTAGCTGTTGGAACTCAGGTTACTATAAATGATAATGTAAAGGTGGTTGCTGTTGATGTTCAAGGTTCGAACGGAGCGGTTCATGTAATTGACAAAGTACTTTTACCAAAATAGGTGAGATTAGAATTAATTTTATGGTTAGCTATGTTATAATTTCAGGGAAGGCCTAAAACCTTCCCTTTATTTTTTAATGACAATTTCACTCAAATAAAATGTTTCATTATTATTTCGATTAAAGTCCATCAGCATAGAATGCACTAAAATGAGTATCCAATTCGTATTTCACCAATAACTTTACTTGAGATGGTACTTTTGCTAATAGTGAATTCAACCGGGCCAACGATAGTGCGCATACCAGCTGCAATTCCCAAACTTTGGTAGTTTTTCCCGGCGAAAATTAAATCGTCTATATTATTTCCAATTCGGGCAAAATTGGTTTTGATCGTAATAAACTTGTCTTTCAAGGGTTCTATTCGGAATGCAAGATTGGTTGCAAATAAATTGGCCGCCGAAACTGCCATAAATCTTAATCCATCGAAAGGGAAGATATTATATTCGTTGGGGAGAGAACCTCCCAGGTAATTGTAATAGGTAAAGGGGAGTTTATTTGAAAAGCTAAAACCACCGCACGCTCCAGGGATAATGACCAACTTGTCAGATATTGGTATAGCTTTATTATAAATTGCTGTAATTCGCCAGAGGGATTTGGCCCAGCCAGGGGTGGTGAAATACCGCGCCGCCAGAACCGATTTTATTTCGGCATTAAAATAATCCCCTTTATGTGGATAAATGGTTCTGTCCTGGGTGTCGAACCTAAACCGGGTAAACCAGCTAAATGAACGCATGTTATAGTTTACAGTGTCGTTTACTTCAATTTGATGGGTAGTGTTAAAATATTCCAATTGCAAACCGGTACGTATCATAAAAGCATTAGAAATAGACGATCGGAAATCGATTTCGGCAGAATAGTGCGCTATATCGAAATTGGCGATTAACATTTCTTTAGGGGTGTAAAATTTGGCCAAAAACGTGTTAAAGTGTGTTGTAATTCCTAATCCAAGATTTGGCCTTGCAAAGGTATGGATGGTATATTGTGCGTCAACTGCCGGATACTGCCCTAACTTTAGGTCTAGTAACAGGCGGGAGCCTTCTCCCAGAATATTCCGATAGGTTGCATTAAGTAAAATTGCCGATTTCAGATATTGATCGTAATGCAGGCTAAACTTAAAAAAATTATAGGGTTGTTCCTTAAATCGTAAAGTGAGCACAGAGCCATTGCTTTGAGGTAATATCTTATAATTCACCCGCTCAAAAAAACGTGTACCATAAATCCGTTCCACACCATGTTCCAACTCTTGAAGCGTTATCCAACCGGTATCGAGTATTTCGAAATTGCCTTTGACCAGGTTTTTTGATACTTTGTTAAGACCTTCGAGTTGTATTTGTTTAATATATATCGAATCGAGTTCTCCGGGTCGCGAAAGGCGTTTTGAAGCAGGACCTAATTTTTTTATAGAGTCTACCAATGCCTTTAGTTGAGGTAACATGAAACGAGCCGATCTTTCTCCTAAAAGAATTAGAGAATCGGCATTTTCAAAGCTAAAGAGATTGTAGCTTTGAATATTTGGTTTGATAAGGATGTCGCATAAGGCTCCCTGTTGGGAATTGAAAATTGCAGCCTGAAAACTGGATGCCTGATCCATGATACGGAATGCCGAATTGAGTTGATCTTTTTTATACAAGCTGGCTGACACTTCCACGCCAATAATAATATCGGCTCCCATATCGCGGGCATCCTGGACAGGAAAATTGCGAACAATACCACCATCGACCAAAATTTTGCCGTCAATTTCGATAGGGCTAAAAAACGAAGGGATAGCCATACTTGCGCGGATTGCATCTGGCAAGAATCCGCTTTTAAGCACCACGGGCTGAACATTTTCGATGTCGGTGGCAACACAACGAAATGGTATGGGGAGCTTGTCGAAATCGTTAATATTATGAACCGGCCAGGTATAATGCGACAGGAGCATCGAAACCTTTTGTCCATCTACTAATGCTTGCGGAATTGTAACCTTTCCTTTCACAATGGGGAATTCCCCAACATAACGCCCAAAATCGTCTTTCTCTTCAATTGAAATATTGCGACGCGAAATTTCATCCAGTAACATGGCGTTCCAATCGGTTTGGCGTACAATATATTCGATTCTTTTAGCAGAATAACCACATGCATATAAACCTCCCACCACACTGCCCATGCTTGTGCCTGTAATATAATCAACAGGAATCCCAATTTCTTCCAGTACCTTCAAAACTCCAATATGAGCAAGGCCTTTTGCTCCGCCTCCGCTAAGCACTAATCCAATTTTGGGTCGATTAACGGTTTGTTTTTCCTGACTATAAAGGTATGATGATATTAGCAGGCTAATAGCACAAATTAGTATCAGACGGATACGGATAGTGGTTATCATAAGGATTTAATACAACTAGCAAATATACAAAATAGGGGGAGGAAATCTATGATTCGAAATTTTTTAAGAAGGTTCTATGCCTTCAGAGTTTGAGGTAAAATGCTTTGGAGGTGCATGATTAGGAATAATAAATGAAAACCGTGATCCTTTTCCGTATGTTGATTCAACTGCAATTTTGCCACCAAGCAATTCAATAATTTGTTTTGATATGGAAAGGCCTATCCCTGTACCTCTATAGAAACGAGCTTCTTCCGGAGGATTTATTTTTCGGAAGCGGTCGAATATCTCACCAAGATGTTCTTTTGCAATTCCAACCCCCGAGTCTTCAACATAAAATTCAATAATACCCGGCATTACTTTATAACCAAAGCGAATGGATCCTGATTGAGTAAACTTTGCTGCATTCGAAAGGAGATTTGTAAGGACCTGTTTAATACGATATTTGTCCGAGTAAAGCAGTAAATTGAGTTGAGGAGATTCATTAATTAGCTGTAATTGCGGTTTTTCAATTCGATGTAAATATTGGGATAATACTTGCTCTACATCACTCAATAGATTTTTAACGCTAAAATTCGTGTAAATTATTTCGAGTTGATTTGACTCAATTTTTGAAATATCGAGGATGTCCTCAATTAAGTGCATGAGGTATCTTCCGTTTTCAAGTATTATTTTTGAATATTCTTTCCGTTTTTCTTCCTTCTCTACTTTTTCCAATAATTGACTAAACCCTAGAATTGCATTCATTGGAGTTCTTATTTCATGGGTAATATTCGTGAGAAAAGCGGTTTTCAGGTAATCTGCTTTTTGAGCTTTCTCTGTTTGCCTTATATGAAAATCAAGAGCAACAAAAATTAACGTAATACTAAGGAATAAATAGACAATAGCGCTGGAATAAAGGTCGAAAAGCCTCGTTAACCTGTCAGGATAGGTCTGGAATAAATCAGGGTATTGATATTCGAGGTAAAATAAAAGTGTGATATTTATGAAAATAGCTACTGAAAATATTTTTCGGGGGATTTTATCAAACAAGAAAATTATATACGATTGTATTACAACAAACAGGTATAAAATGGGGCCGTAGGAACCATAGTTCAGAAACCATTGCATATTTATTGTAAATAGCAACAATATTATAGTAATGTATTTTGAGAAAAAATGTTTTCTTTTTACTCGCCCCAAATAATAGGCAAATAAAAAAAAGAGGAATGAAAAAAAAGTGGATAAGATTAGAGTGGGTCCTAAACGTAAATAAATATTCACAAGTGTGCCCAGAAAACCTGCTATAGAAGCTAAAAGGCTGATTAGGATTACGAGATAGTTGTCTAAGCCAATTTCTTCAGGACTTAAAAGTAAAAACCTATAAATCTTCTTAATCATACTCAGGAATATAATCTCTCACTACTGAAAACCGAAGGCTGGAATTGTGTGCAATATATAAAAAAGAAACTAAAAAAGCCGCGAAGAGGTGTACCCTGTTGCGGCTTCTTTGTATTTATTGTCTGATTATGAGGATTTTTTATTAAACCAATAGCTATTAAAGTTTAGCTATATTCATTTAAGATATCCTTTACACCATCGGGAGAGACACGACCGTAAACTTTTTCACCAATCATTACCACCGGTGCTAAACCACAAGCTCCAACACACCGCAAGCAGCTAAGAGAGAATCTTCCATCTTTGGTAGTATCGCCGACCTGTATATTTAAAATGCGCTTAAATTCATCCAGTACCTTTTCCGCACCACGCACATAGCAGGCAGTTCCGGTACAAATGGAGATTGGGTGCAGGCCTTTGGGGAGCATGGTAAAGAATGAATAGAATGTTACCACTCCATATACCTTTGCTACCGAGATTTTCAGCTCCAGGGCTATTTCTTCCTGCACTTCGGCGGGTAAGTAGCCAAAATGCCCCTGTGCCTTATGCAGAACGTTTATTAATTCGCCAGGCTCGTTGTTAAATGATTGGCAAATTTCTTTGATTTTGTCTATTTCACATTGTTTTAGTTCGACTTTTATGCTGGACATCGCTAGTTCCTCCAAAAATTAAATTTTACAAATTAAAGTTATTCTTCCGGATGTGATGGGTTGATGTAAATGAGCTTCAAAGGTTTGCCCAGAAATTCTTTATATAATTCAATTATAAAGGGATTCTCGTGCGATTTACGAATTGGTTTACCTGCATCTTCGCGATAAAGAGCTTCCTGACGAGCTTTCAGGATACTGAAGTCGCCATGATGAAGCGGTTGGCCGCCTCCACCAATGCAACCTCCCGGACAGGCCATAATTTCTATAGCATGAAAGGTTGATTTTCCTTCCCGAATATCTTCGAGGAGTTTACGTGCATTTCCCAAACCATGGGCTATCCCAATATTTATCGGAAGCCCTCCGAAATCGATGGTTGCCGAACGAATACCTGCCAATCCGCGTAATTCTTCAAAGTCGACTTTTGGAAGTTTATTTCCGGTATGAAGTTCGTAGGCTGTGCGAACAGCCGCTTCAATAACACCTCCAGTAGTTCCGAAAATAACGGAAGCACCAGTAGATTCTCCCAAAGGTTTATCGAAATCTTCATCAGCAAGGGCATCAAATTCCAGGTTTGCCTGTTTTATTAAATTGGCCAACTCTCGGGTCGATATGGAATAGTCGACATCCGGACTCCCGTTGTGACTAAATTCGTCGCGTGAGCATTCATATTTTTTTGCAAGGCAGGGCATTATGGAAACAACAACCATATCCTTACGTTCTACCCCGATTTTCTTAGCGAAATATTCTTTGGCAATAGGGCCAAACATTTGTTGTGGCGATTTTGCCGTGGATGGAATATCCATCATTTCAGGGAACTGATGTTCAAAGAATTTTACCCAAGCCGGACAGCAAGAAGTTAATATTGGAAGCTTGGTTTTATCGCCTGCCAGAAATTGGGTAAGCCGGTTAAGCAATTCGGTACCTTCTTCCATAATCGTGAGGTCAGCAGCGAAATCGGTGTCAAAAACATAATCGAAACCCAATTGCCTTAGCGCAGCAACCATTTTTCCTGTTACCAGTGTTCCTGGTTTTAAACCGAATTCTTCGCCTAAAGCAGCACGAACAGCAGGAGCGGTCTGCACAACTACTGTTTTTGACGGATCGGCCAGTGCGCGGATTACAGCATTGGTGTGGTCAACTTCGGTTAAAGCGCCTGTTGGGCAAACGGCTACGCATTGGCCGCAATAGGTGCAAACAGAATGGTCGAGGTTCATTTCAAAAGCAGGAGATACTACCGACATAAACCCGCGGTTAATTCCGGAAAGAACACCTACCGTTTGTACATCATTACACATCATCTCGCAACGACGGCAGCGCACACATTTATCCATATCGCGGATAATGGCAGGAGAGGTATCTTCGCGGTAATGAGACTGTTCCCCTTCATAGTGCAGCTTTCGTATACCCATATCCTGCGCCAGTGTTTGCAATTCACAATTTCCTGATTTGGCGCATACCAAACAATCGGTTGGGTGATCTGACAAGATAAGCTCCAGAACTGTTTTACGGGCATTCAATGCCCGGATGGTATGGGTTTTTACAACCATTCCTTCGGTTACATCGGTAACGCAAGCCGGAGCAAGGTTTCGACGACCTTGGACTTCGACCACACAAACGCGGCATCCGCCAGGTCGGTTTTCGATGGGCATGTCGCCTAATTTAAAGAAACACAGGGTTGGTATATGGATGCCAGCACCTTTTGCGGCATGCAATATTGAAGTTCCTTTGGGAACTTCAACCGGTTTATTATCTATGGTGAGTTTTATCGTTTCCATAATACTGTTTCGTCTAATTAATTAATAACAATAGCGTTGAACTTACACCTTTCTATACAGGCTCCACATTTTATACAGATACTGGTATCGATAAAATGCGTTTGTTTTCGTTCGCCGGATATTGCATTAACAGGGCAGTTTCGGGCGCAAGCAGTGCAACCAACGCAGTTTTCAGGGATCACTTTGTATATCATGAGCGACTTGCACCGCCCGGCTGGGCATTTTTTATCCTTAACATGGGCAAGGTACTCGTTCATGAAGTTATCGAGTGTAGAAAGCACCGGATTAGGAGCTGTTTGACCAAGGCCGCAAAGGGAGCTGTCTTTTATTACAGAACTGAGATTACGCAATCGGTCTATATCTTCCATTGTTCCGTCGCCCTTGATAATTTTATCCAAAATTTCTTTCAGGCGCATAGTTCCAATTCGGCATGGGGAGCATTTTCCACAGGATTCATCAACGGTAAAATCAAGATAATATCGGGCCATTGCCACCATACAATCATCTTCGTCCATCACAATCATTCCTCCGGATCCCATCATCGAGCCGCTTGCAATTAGGTTGTCGTAATCAATTGGGGTGTCGAGATGTTTGCTGGTTAAACATCCTCCCGAAGGTCCTCCGGTTTGTACCGCTTTAAATTCTTTATTGTTTTTTATTCCGCCGCCAATTTCGAAAATTACTTCTTTCAGGGAGGTTCCCATTGGGACTTCAATTAATCCAACATTATTGATTTTCCCAGCCAGGGCAAAAACTTTGGTTCCTTTTGATTTTTCGGTACCAATAGATGCAAACCAATCAGCTCCTTTATTAAAAATCACCGGAACATTGGCGTAGGTTTCAACGTTGTTTACTACGGTAGGCTTTTTCATGTAGCCAGATTCGGCGGGGAACGGAGGTTTTACAGTTGGCTCGCCACGATGGCCTTCCATGGAGTGAATAAGTGCGGTTTCTTCACCGCAAACAAAAGCGCCGGCACCATAACGAAGGCTTATGTCGAAACTGAATTTACTTCCGAGAATATCTAAGCCTAATAATCCATATTCCTGAGCCTGTTTGATTGCTATTTTGAGGCGTTCGATTGCAAGAGGGTACTCGGCACGAATATAAACCAATCCCTTTGAGGCTCCAATGCAATAGCCGCAAATAGCCATCGCTTCTATCACACTATGAGGATCGCCTTCGAGTACCGATCGGTCCATAAAAGCTCCCGGATCTCCTTCGTCGGCATTGCATACTACATATTTCTGGTCGGCTTCAAATTTACTTGTTAATTCCCACTTTATCCCGGTAGGAAAACCTCCGCCTCCGCGACCACGGAGCCCTGATTTTTTAATGATGTCGATCGCTTGTTGGGGCGACAATTCTCCCAAAGCCTTAGCCAGCGCAGAATATCCATCACGGGCTATGTATTCGTCAATGTTTTCAGGATTAATAAAACCGCAGTTTCGTAAGGCTACCCTGATTTGTTTCCGGTAAAAACCCATATGCTTTGAATCGCTTACAGGTTCTTTGGTTTCAGGGTTCTCATAGAGGAGACGTCTTACTTTGCGGCCTTTTATGATATGTTCGGCAACTAATTCTTTTACATCGCCAGGAGTTACTCTTACATAAAAGGTATTGTCGGGCATCACTTTTACTACAGGCCCTTGCTCGCAAAAGCCGAAACACCCCGTCATTATTACCTGCACATCGTCTTCCAGGCTGTTATGCTCCAGTTCGGCTTTTAAATTTTCGACAATAGTGTCGCTTGCTGATGATTTGCAACCAGTTCCGCCACAAACCAATAAATGCATTTTATATTTTGCCATAATAATTCCCTCCGGTATCAGTTGTTATCAATAGATTCGTAGTTCACGGGAATAATACCTTCCACAAATTCGCCGTTTTTAATATATTTTTCGATTATCTCATCCGCTTTGCGAATATCGACATATCCAAAAACTACAGGCTCTTTATTGGGGAGTGTGACCTCGATTGTTGGTTCGGCGTAACAATATCCCATGCACCCGGTCTGGGTTATCAGGGTATCGATGTTACGTTTATCCAATTCGTCAATTAAAAATTCCATTACTCCTTTTGCGCCGGAAGCAATTCCGCATGTGGCCATAGCAACTTTTATCCGGACATATCCTTCCGGATCAGTGCCCCGCTCTCTAACTTTAAGTTTGGCTTGCAGGTCTTCCTGCATTTTTTTCAAGTCAGCCAACGATTTTACTTTAGTCATATACTTATTTTTAGTTTATGTTTTGGACTAGCTTTGAATATTTATTTCTTGTAAATTTTCGTGTATCATTTCTTTTATAAATTTCATAACACCAGGATCATTTACGGGAGTATCCCCCAGCGTGTTTTTAATTTCTTTAGTGTCTAAAACATATTGCCCTTTTTCGGTTGTATGGGAATAACGAAATTGTATGCCTGTATTTGCAGCTATCAAAAGAACTAAAACCCCTGAAATATCCCCCATTGGTTGACGATCGATATTGTTCAGGTCCATCGCAGAGCTCAGTTTTGTTCCTTCCCCTTCGTGCGAAGTTAGCGTTACGGTTCCGTTGCATTGCTCCACCAATTGCTTATAAAGCGAAATTCCCAATCCAACCTTTCGGGTGGTGCGTGATGTAAAAAAAGGGTCGCTTGCCTTTTTCAAAACATCTGCCGACATCCCTATTCCATTATCAGTAATTTGAATATATAGTTTGTTCTTTTGTAGACTTTCAGAGACCTCAATATCAATAAAGGAAGCTTTTGCCCGAATCGAATTCTGCACCAAATCCATTATGTGTAAAGAAATTTCTGTCATATGTTTTTTACTTTGCGGCCATTTATGTGATGAAGAGCCTGGCATATTTCGTTGAAATTGACTGTATCCATAGAAAAAATATTGGCATGCCTTCCAATAAACTCTATTTGATGAGCATCTGAATTTTTCAGGACTGTGAATTTCTCAAATTCAGGATTATCTTTCAGAAAAATCTCTTTATTTGAGTTGTTTGAAATTTCTATAGCATCAGCTTTTAGCTCCGGAGGAAGAAAACCTAAATTACTTAACAGGCTATTGGCCGGTTTATTAATATGGGCTGGAATAAATATCCCCCCCAATTGATGTACTTTTACTTCTATTTCTTCAATCGATTGGTTAATAGCTGCAATTAGCAAGGGTTGTATTTCCTGAAGTATTTGTTCGTTTTTGTCTACCACAACCTGGTATCCAAATAATTTAGGGTCATTTTGGATTGTCGACATAAAAGAGTCCAAATAGACCTGAAAACGTCCCAAAATTTCATCATTTTCAAAGAACGTAAGGCAATGAACTTCCTCTTTCGAGGTGACTTCAGCGCCGGTTAGAACAAAGATGCCGCTTTTTTGCCCTAAAACCCTTAAAAGCGGACCATGCAGCGTGCTGTTATGGTCAGTAATCCCTATAATGTCGAGGTTCTGTTCAAGTGCCTTCTTTATAATATTTACCGGGCTCATTTCTAAATCGCCGCAAGGCGATAGAACCGAATGAATATGCAGGTCGGCCCGGTAATTGTTCATTTTTATTTATTAATAAGATTATAAAGTTTTCCTGAAATTTCGAACGCCGTTAGCGAAGTCCCTAAAATTGGGAGGTCCTCGTTATTGCTTTCATCCAGGGTGTCTTTATCCGGACGAAGTCCTTTAACAAGAATTACAGCAGCCAGGTCTTTTAAAGAGGCTACAGCCATCACATTTTTATGTGTTTGCAAGGTTATCCAAATCTCATTTTCGGAGGCGTTGCCCATTACGTCGCTTAATAAATCGGATACATATCCCCCGGATACTTCTTTTTCCAGACCACCATTTCCGGAAAAGACAATTAGATTTAACTCCTTAATTATTTGAGAGACTTTCATCGTTGTTTTTTATTAATAAATTAGTTGTTTAAGCGATTAAAAATCCAGTTCAACATTCCATTTATTTTCAAATTTTTCTTTCCCCCAAATATTTTCCAGTACCTGATGCGATTCTTCTTTGGTGAAAATCTTCCGCTTTTCGAGCAATTTCTGAACAAATATACATTGAGCGATATTGGCATTCCCCTGAACAACATCTTCGGCAAGCGATGCGCATTTGGGAGAGCCACAAGTGCCGCAGTCAACCAGCGGTAAGTGCCGCAAAAGTTCATGTACTTTTTTCATTTTCTTCATTGCTTCCAGCATGTCGTCATCGAGTTTCACTATCGATCGTGGTTTAACTTTGGCAACCCGGATATTTGCCAGCAGAAAGCTTTTTTCTGTTAGAATATCTTCTTCCGGCTCAATACCTCTGATGATTTTCCGGGCAGCTGCTTCGGCCCGTAAATGCAACCTGCGAACGGTAAGGAATCGGTTTCCCGAGATTAAAACCCCTCCGGCACAACTCTCATCGCAAGCACGCATTTCCAGAAAATCGAAATGGGGGAGGTCTTCGTTTTCGAGTTTATCAAGGAATTCAATTACATTGTGTATTCCATCCACAGCAATGCTTCTTCCTTTAGCATTTTCGGATTCGCCACGGGTGAGTGTCCACAAAATATTTTGGGGAGAAAGAAATTTCCGTGTTGGTACCGGGCATGTCTCCTTATCGTTTTGCTTGATTCCCGAATATACTTTGTTATACAAAGTATTCATATTTATTACTCCGGTAACATCTGATTTCTCATCTCCTACAGGACTTTTAATTGCGGCAATCTTTGCAGCACATGGGGTAATATAGAAAAGGCCAATTTCGTCTTCTTTATATCCCAGGTCTGAAAATTTCTTTTTATTGTAAATTGCCGCAATATCTAATGGAGCTTTAAGAAGCAAAATATTTTCGACCAAGGCCGGGAATTTTACCTGGATTAACCGAACAATAGCTGGGCAAAACGATGAAATTACTGGTTTTGAATCGTCGTGATCATCCATGTAAGGGTTAATTTGATCTGCCAGAATATCAACCGAATGTTCAATTTCATAAATGTGGGTAAATCCTAACCCCATTAATTCGCTATATATCTGCTCTGTGGATATTGTCTTTGGGAATTGACCAATAAAAACGGAAGGAACCAATGCAACCCGAATCGGGTATGAAAATATCTTGTCAAAATCGTCTTGCTCAATAATAATTGCCAATACCGGGCATGCCCGAAAACATTCTCCGCAATCTACACACCGGTTATTGGACAAAACAGCTTTACCATTTTTTATTCGTATTGCTTCGGTTGGGCAAACTTTCATGCAATGTGTGCATCCGATACAAACATCTTCCCTTATTTTCAGGGCATGGTGAAATTCCTTTACCGGTTCTATCATCTCAGAAGCGTAGTAAGTTCCACAATAGTGCCTTTTCCTGGTTCGCTTTCGATATTGAGTTTATCTGCATTCTTTAACATATTGGGTAATCCCATTCCTGCTCCAAATCCCATTTCCCTGACTTTTTGAGAGGCAGTTGAATACCCTTCCTTCATAGCCTGTTTGATATCGGGAATGCCTGGACCTTCATCGCTAAGGCGTATAAATACTTTATCAGGTTCAATGTCCACATCAATAGTTCCCCGATGTGCATGGGCAACAATATTTACTTCGCCTTCATACAATGCGACCACAATTCTTTTAATCAATTGAGAATCGACATTCAATTGCTTTAAAAGCTTCTTTAATTGGCTGGAAGCATTTCCTGCCCGCGAAAAATCGCCACCTTCTATGGAATATTGAAAATGCACAATGATTTAATAAACTGGTTTAAGACCGGCTTGAAACAACAAACCACAGGTTTTGAACATGGAATAACAACATTCGATAATTACAATATTATTTTCGTTTGCCAGATCGATTATTTCGGAAGTAACTTTTTTATTTCGAACCATCACAATGCAGGTTATATCAGCCATTTCGGCGGTACGAATCGTTTGGACATTGGAGAGGCCGGTAATTAGTAAAATATTGCTCGTCTGTAATGTCAACACATCGCTCATCAGATCAGAAGCAAACCCCATTTCTACATCCTTTTCCAGGTTTTCTTTCCCTAGTATTACAGATCCGTCTAATGTTTTAACAATTTCGGCTATTTTCATATTCTTCAACTAGTTGTATAGATGTTGCAAACTTCAATGCCGGCGTGGGTTGGAACAAAGCACTGTAGTTACTTACGAAAATACAAAATTCATTGTGATTGGCGTAACACCAAAAATCATATTCTGTTAATATAGAATTGATCTTAATAAACAGGTAGTTACTTGAGCTTCCTGTCGTATGCCGCATTATAGGTGTTCCAGAATTCAGGATTGGAATTTATCTGATTCCAGTATAGTGGCATTGTTTTGGGAATGACTTCAGAATAAGGAAATTCTTCTGTGATGGATGGACTAATCTTGTTTACAAAAAACTCACGGTGCTGAAAGTATCCATTATATTTTCCGGCCATGCGGTTTCCGCTTAAATCGGTAACAGCTCCTATTGTGAGTACCAGGTCGCCTTCGTCGGTAAGCAGATTTAGTGTCTCCGTATCAATTTTCAACAAAATTCGCACGATATTTTTCGATACCGATATTGCGTTAATTGGTATTCGGGTTTTTCCATACCGTATGCTGAAATTGCTGGTGTCTTTCCCTGATATTGTATCTACATTTCGATTAAAGTGGATGTCGAGCACTCTAATTTTTTTTCGAAGAACAGTTTGACTGAATGCAAACGTTGAAGTATCCACCCGATTCCTGATTTTAAAATAATTTCCAAAAGAAAGATAATGAGGGTAATATTTTCCGTCGAGTTCCCGGTATTCTATATCCAAATTGTACAACGGACCGTCGTAATCTTTGTCGAAAATATGTGTCTCGTAAACTATTTTCGAAATTGCAAAATTGTCGGTACGCAACACCAGGTAACCCTTTGCCGAAAAATTAGCAGCCGAATCGTACCCATAACGGTTGTTGTACTCAAAGCTAATGCTATAAACCTGCACATCGTTCATGTACGAAATACTGTCAATTTTAAAGTCGTGGTTGCGAACAAAGCTTTTCGAGAAATAATCGAGGAACGATAAAGTAAATCTGTTGTTGTTGCGTAGGGCGTCGTGACTTCTCAGTATAAGAAATTCGTTGCCATCCATGGGATGGATGTGAGCCCCAGGGATAAATTTCATTTTACGGTTATCGTAGAGCATAATTTGAGAGCTATCATAAGGGAATTGAGGATTGTAGCGCAATTGAAGCAGCCTTATACGGGTTGTTTTTACATCGTCACTGGCAAAACCTTTGTCTTCAACCTCAATTGCCGCTTCAAATAAGTTGTAGTATTTCCGCTTGATTTCCAGGTAATCACGGTAATAACCGCCAATTTGATAAGGGCTTTGAGGGTAGTTTAATTCCATATTCGCTATAGCCTTTTTGATAAGCTTTTCAGCTGTTCCCCGTTTATTTTTTGTTTTTACAATTACCTGATCGAGCATGTGCGCATAAGGTTTTAGCTTAATTGTCAGGTATTCTTCATTTTTATATTCAGTAATAGGGAGCACGTAATTTTTGTATCCCATCGACGAAATATACACTGTGTCGCCTTTACAGGAATATGGGATATGGAAAGTGAATTCGCCTGAATTATTCGGTATAACGCCTATTCCGATATTTTTAATATAAATATTGGCCACATCTACAGGGGACTTTGTTTCACTATTAATTATTCTGCCCCGCATTGTAATATCAGCCTGGGCAAAAAGAACGGAATTTAATATTAGAAGATAGATGAAAAGAGCTGTGTTTTTAGTATAAAAACATAATTTATACTTGTAAAATATTGATAAAATGCGATATGTCAGATAAGGTGAATTATGCATCATTTGAGGTTTTAGCATAATGGTGAATGAAATTACGAATTTTTAACCATAAAATGACGTTGTTATTAAGGAAACCAGCGAAAGTAAAACTACACTGATATCTGCTATGCCTATGGATATAAGATCGGTTTGTTGGAAATTACCCTATTTGCAAGGGAGTTGTTTGATATTGTTTACTCAAGGACCTGAGAATTCACCTGTCTTTACCGTGTAAAAACCCAGGTATTCTCTTTTGTAAGCCGGGTATTAAATTGGTACCCTTCCGAATTAAAAAGCTTAATATCTTCCGCGTTGTTCAGTTTATTTTGAATAATAAACCGGGTCATCATTCCTCGTGCTTTTTTTGCATACATTACAATCATGGAATATTTACCGTTTCGCTCTTCCCGAAATTCGGGGGTAATAATAGTTGCCTTAAGTAATTTTGGATGAATTGATTTAAAATATTCGGCCGATGCCAGGTTGATAATCACGTTGCTGTTTATTGCAGCTAGTTGTAGATTAAGATTATTGGTGATTTTATTGTTCCAAAATTTATACAAACCAGTGGTGGACTTAATCATCAGTTTTGTTCCCATTTCGAGCCGGTAGGGTTGTATAAGATCGAGCGGTCGTATTACTCCATATAATCCCGAGAGAATGCGAAGGTGTTGCTGCGCATTATCAAAATCACTTTTCGAAAAGGTTTGGGCTTGCATACCATTGTATACCTCTCCTTTAAAAGCAAGAATGGCTTGCTTCGCATTTTGAGGGGTAAAGGGAGTATTCCAGTGGAAATAGCGTTCGTAATTCAAGCGGGAAATGGCGGGACTAACCGACATTAATTCGGCAATATCCTCGGGTGTTAATTTGCGTAGCTCCGAAATAAGTTTTGAGGATTCTTTCAGATATTCCGGTTGAGTATATTCACCAATAAGCTGTTGCGGTTTGAAATCGAGTGTTTTTGATGGAGAAATAACAATAAGCATATTGGCGGAATAATATTATGGGTGCTTTGATGAGTTTTAATTGATACTTTAAAAACTCAGTGTGAAAACAGTCTCCATTTCGGGAATTGAATTAGCGGTGATTGTACCTCCATGTAATCGCATAATTTGACGCGATAAGCTTAACCCTATACCCGAACCGGTTGGTTTGGTCGTAAAGAAAGGAATAAATATTTTGTCGAGTACATCTTTTAAAATCCCAACACCGTTATCAATTACCTGTATAGTTACCCTGCCGCGTTTATTATAAAATGCTTTTAACTCTATTTGTGGATTAGGTCTTCCTTGTAGTGCATGAATTGAATTCTTCAGTAAATTAATAATTACCTGCTCAATAAGCTGTTCATCTACCGAGAACTCAATATCTTCGGGCATTATCGATAGTGTAAACTTGATATTGTTGACCTTAAATTCTTCATCCATCAATATTTCAATGTTCTTTAAAAGCGATTTGAAATTCGAAATTTTGAATATTGGTATAGGGATTCGGGTCAGATTCCGGTATGTGTTCACAAAATGTAATAAACCGGTACTTCTTTTATTGATGGTCTGTAATGCCTGATGAATTTCTCCCATACTTTCGCCATCGATACAAACCTGGCCTTGTTCATTTTGGGTCGAATTTACCTGCATCGACGAAAGCATGTTCTCAATGGTAGACGATAAGGAAGCAATGGGGGTAATTGAGTTCATAATCTCGTGCGTAAGCACACGTATTAGCTTCTGCCAAGCCTCGGTTTCCTGCTCTTCCAGAACATTCTGAATATTCTTTATCGTAGCTAGGGTAATCTGTTTGTCTTTAATTTTTAACTCCGTGGCAAATATGGCTAACTGAAGAATATCGTCTTCATCCTGCACTTTTACCAGGGCATTTTGGCCGGCAGAAATATTGAGCAGTGTGTCAACCAGCTCTTTACTCAGGCTATTTAAACTGTTGATGTTTCGTAACGAATTAATTTGAAACAACCTTTTAGCCGCTTTATTAACCATTTCGACCTCACCATCCTTTGCCCGATAGGCAATGATACTCACATCAATGTTCTGAACAATGCTTTGGAGGTAATGGAAATGTTCTTCTTTTTCCGAACGGACCTTTTGGAAATCCTGAATTACGTCATTAAATGCTTTACTCAGGTCGTCGAAAGAGGAACCCAATCCTTCCCCCTGAAACGACCGGGTAAATTCGGAAAATCGTATAGATTCTAAAAAACTGGCCAGGTCTCTGTTTGTTTTATTGATGTACCTGAATAGCGAGAATATTTGAAATATTATTAGTATTCCAATAATAAAAACCGTAATAAAGGTGTCTTTATCAATAAACAACAGGTAAAAAAAGAAGAAGAAAGATGTGGCTAATAGTATTATCCGCACCATACTCACGAAATAGAACCGCTTATAAATCATATTTTTCCATTCTACGGTAAAGCGAAGTGCGTGTAATTCCAAGCTCCTGAGCAGCCTGTGTAATATTTCCCTGATATTGTTTTAATACTTTCACAATAATCATTTTTTCGACATCATCTAAGTTAAATGTATTAAGTTCAACTTCGCTTACCTTATTGGCATGGGTTGAAAGAATAAAATCGGTAGGCTCTAAAATATTACTGTCGCTCATAATAATTGCCCGCTCAATTGCATGTTGAAGTTCCCTTACATTTCCAGGCCATTGATATTGTGCCAGTGTTTTTAGGGCAACCGCACTTATTCCTTTAATGGTTTTTTTATATTTTTTAGCATAAATTTTTATGTAATGATTAGCTAAAAGAGGAATATCGCCAGTTCGCTCGCGTAAAGGAGGAAGATGAATTTCGACGGTATTTATACGATAGAGTAAATCCTGACGGAATGAATTGTCGGCAACCATTTGGTGAATATTATTGTTGGTAGCACAGATAAGCCTCACATCAATTGCTTTGGAACGTGTTGCTCCTACCCGGGTTATTTCCCGGCGTTCGAGCACCGTCAATAATTTTGTTTGAAAGGGTAAGGAAAGGTTTCCTATTTCATCCAGAAAAAGCGAGCCTCCTGAAGCAACCTCAAACCTACCGGCTTTTTCTTTCTTTGCATCAGTAAAAGCGCCTTTTTCGTATCCAAAAAGTTCGCTTTCGAATAGGGATTCTGTAATAGAACCTAAATCGACACTTATAAAAATCTCATCTTTTCGCAGCGAATTACGGTGAATAGCGCGTGCAACGAGTTCTTTTCCCGTGCCATTTTCGCCCAGGATTAAAACATTGGCATCGGTAGCAGCTACTTTCTGAATCGTGGTAAAAACCTTTTGCATTTCAGGCGAATTGCCAATGAAGTCGCTAAATGGCTGATCCATCACCTGGCTGATTTCCTGTTGTTTTGACCTTAACGAGGTGTTTTCCCTGCGGCTTCGTCTTAGTTTTATCGATGCGGAAACAGTTGCCAATAGTTTTTCGTTTTGCCACGGTTTTAAAACAAAATCGGTTGCACCGGCTTTAATGGAGCGTACTGCTTTTTCGGCATCTCCATAAGCTGTAATAAAAACAACGACTGAATCTTTATCGATCTCAAGAATCTTTTCAAGGCAATCGAACCCTTCCTGCCCACTAATAGCATCCTTGGTAAAATTCATGTCCAGAAGAATTACATCGTAGTCTTCTTTATTTAGATAATCGCTAATCCCTTCAGGTTTAGAAAGAGTGTCGATTAATTCAACATGGGGTTTTAACAGTAATTTTAGGGCAAATAGTATGTCCTGATTGTCGTCTACTGCAAGGATTTTACCAATTTTTGTGTTCATCGTTATGCGATTTGCAAATTAAACTTTACCCGGTTTATTATGATAAATATTAATGGCACTAAACAACAAAAGTGAGGAAGTTGTCTAAGCCACTTTTTGTTTCAGTAAGGTAAAAGTAATTATTATTTTGATATGTTCGAAATCGTACTGTTTATGTCTCATTATTAAACAATGCTATAAATAAGAATAGCATTTTAAAATGCATTAAATATTTGAAATAAAGTATAGTATGTTGTTAGGCATAACTTTTGTTTTAACTTCGATGCAAATTTAAAATAGAGATTAATGGACGGAATGGATCGCAAAATTGAAAACAAGAATTTCTGGAAAAAAAAATATACTTGGTTTTCGGTTATCTCGGCTCTTATATTGATTACTTTTTACAATATTGTTTTTGGTGATAAAAGTTCTAAGCTCAATGTAGAATCTGAAAAGATAGCTATAGAGCCTGTTAAAAATGATATTTTTCAGGATTATATCGCCGTAATTGGAACGGTTGAACCAATACAGACAATCTATATCGATGCCATGGAAGGAGGAAGGGTAGATGCAATCATTCTCGATGAAGGCACCATGGTAAAAGAAGGCGATTTGATAATGAAATTAAGCAATTCGAATTTATTACTCGATATTCTTAATCGGGAAGCTGGCCTGGCAGAACAGGAGAATCTGCTTCGCAACAACAGGCTGGCGATGGAACAAAATAAATTAAATCTGGAGTCACAATTACTCGAGCTTAATTTTCAACTCAAAAAACTTGAACGAAATTTTAAGAACAACGAAATTTTGGTGAAAGATGAGCTTATTTCACGTGAAGATTTTGATCAGTCAAAGGAATTGCTTGAATATTCGCTCAAACGAAGAACCCTTCTGCTCCGCACGCAAAAACAGGATTCTTCTTTTCGGTCGGTAGCAATTCAGCAGTTAGAAACTTCGGTTGGCCGTATGCAAGAGAATATTGGGCTTATTAAAGAAAAATTTGGAAGTCTGAATGTTAAAGCTCCGGTTTCTGGTCAATTAGCGATTGTGATGCCCGAAATTGGCGAGTCGATGGCTCCCGGACAGCGCCTTGCACAAATAAATGTGCTGGATGCCTACAAATTAAAAGTGGAAATAGACGAGCATTATATAGCCCGTGTAATAAAAAACTTGAAAGGCGATTTTGAATTTGACAATAACAACTTCGATCTCAAAATCACAAAAATATATCCTGAAGTGAAGAATGGCAGGTTTTCTGTCGATATGGAATTCGCGGGAAAAATTCCTGAGCAAATCAGGATTGGTCAAACTGCCCGAATTCGGCTCGAATTAGGCGAATCGAAGCAGGCTGTTTTGATTCCTAAAGGCGGTTTTTATCAAAGCACCGGAGGACAATGGATATATGTGGTTGATAAAAGCGGTAAAATTGCTGTAAAACGCAATATTCATATTGGGCGGCAAAATCCAAGATACTACGAAGTAATTGATGGTTTGGAGGCAGGAGAAAATGTAATCGTGTCAGGATACGACACATTTGGAGATGCAGACAAACTGATACTAAAACATGAATAAATAGATTACTGTCAAAAATTAAAATACATGTTCCTAAATAATATTCATTATTAAAATTTCCAGCTCATGCTAAAAACAGTTGACTTAATTAAAGTTTTTCGAACAGATGAGGTTGAAACCACCGCTTTAAATAAGGTGAATATGGCGATTTCCCCAGGCGAATTTGTTGCTATTATGGGGCCGTCAGGATGTGGGAAATCAACGTTACTAAATATTGTTGGGTTACTTGACAACCCAAGCGATGGCCTGTTCTATTTTAACGGGGAAGAAGTCTCAAAATATACAGAAAAGAAGCGTACAAATTTACGGAAAGCCAATATTGGTTTTGTGTTTCAGAGTTTTAACCTGATAGATGAACTCACTGTTTTCGAAAATGTTGAACTTCCGCTTCTTTATATGAAAGTTTCGGGAAGTGAGCGCAAAAGAAAAGTAGAAGAAGTACTGGAACGGATGAAAATCGCCCATCGCCGCAACCATTTTCCACAACAATTATCGGGCGGCCAGCAGCAGCGCGTCGCAATTGCCAGGGCAGTTGTGACAAAACCACGGTTGATACTTGCCGATGAGCCTACCGGTAATCTCGATTCAGCAAATGGCGAAGAAGTAATGAACTTATTAACAGAACTAAATCAGGAAGGAACTACCATAGTAATGGTAACGCACTCGCCTACAGATGCAGAGAAAGCATCCCGAATAATTCAATTGTTCGACGGGCATATTGTTACAGAAAATATTCGAAGGAATTAATCTAAATATACACAGTCATGAGAGATTTGAGTATTCCAATTCCTAATCTTAAGGAAAACCAGATAGCCAAGCTAGAAGTTACTGTTGGCGAAGAGAAGCTTAAATACGAATTCAGAATCGAAAGTTTTACATGGGAAACAGATGACGATCTTCCCAGTCAATCATCCGATCATGTGAGCCGGTCGCTTGCCCGAATTACAAGATTGAAACACGCTATTGAAAGTTATGATAGGAATTGGGAATTGATTCAGATTTATAATCCGGCTGAAAATTCAAAGTTTATTCAGGTCTTATACAGAAAAAGAAAAAGTTAATTCAAATTGTCGTTAAAATAAAAATTATGAGAACAATCCTAATAGGACTAAGTGCAATTTTTTTCAGCATTTCGGGAAACGTTAGCGCTCAAAAATACTGGAGCCTGGAAGAATGTATAAAATACAGTCAGGAAAAAAATATACAAATCAAACGGAAAGAGTTACTTACTCAATCATCCAGCAATAATTTGTTTCAGTCTAAAATGAACCTTTTGCCTTCCTTAGGTGCCGGGGCCGACCATAATTATAGTTCAGGCCGCTCTCTTAATCAGGAAGAGTATAAATGGGAAAATGCAAATTTACAACAAGGCACCTTGGGGGTTCAGTCGGAAGTAGTTTTATTTAACGGATTACAGAATTATAATGATATTCAGAAAGCAAAGTTCGATTTAATGCAAAGCCTGGCTGAACTTGAAAAAGCGAAAAACGATGTTTCAATCAATATTGCCACAGCCTATTTACAGGTATTATTCTCGGAGGAATTGCTGGAAGTAGCCAAGAGCCAGCTGGACGTTTCGAAATTGCAGGTTGAACGGAATAAAAAGCTTGTTGAGGTAGGTAATGTTGCCCGTGGAAACTTACTGGATATTCAGGCACAAGCTGCCCGGGAACAAGTAAACGTTACCAATGCCGAAAATAATTTGAAAATAGCCTATCTAACCTTAACTCAGATGCTGGAATTGGATTCTGTTGGCGATTTTAGGGTTCAACGTCCCGAAAATCTGACATTGGAAGAGGTGCTGCCTATGCAAACAGTTTCTGAAATTTATAATCAGGCAGTAATGGCAATGCCCGAAATTAAAAGCTCCGAATACTTTTTGAAATCAACTGAAAAGGATCTTGCTATTGCAAAAGGACGATTAAGCCCGCGATTATCGCTTTCGGGAACTTATTACAGCCGTTACAACGAATTTGCCAAAGATCCGTTAAATCCTACCGGTGATTATGCTTATTCAAGTCAGATAAAAGACAATCAATATAAGCAGATTAGCTTGAGTTTATCTATCCCAATTTTTAACCGATATGCGACCCGAACTCAAATCAGTAATTCGAAGATCTATGTGCACGATGCACAATATAATCTTTTGGATACTAAAAAGGCACTTTATAAATTAATTCAACAGGCACATGCCGACGCTATTGGGGCTTACACGAATTACAACTCAAGAAAAGAAGCAGTTATTAGCTCGGAAGAGGCGTTTAAATATACTCAACAAAAATATGATGTAGGAATGAGTAATGCCGTAGATTATAATATTTCGAAAAATAATCTTATTAAGGCAAAGTCCGATTTAGTTCAGTCAAAATTCGAATATTTTTTCAAAATTAAGGTGTTGGACTTCTACAGGGGAGTGCCTTTGAAACTATGAGAGGAAAATTTGTCTGGAATCGAATATTGGAACAATTTAAGCCCGGCGTGAAAATGTCGGGCTTTTATATTTTCTTTTCGTAGCAGTTAATAGGGGCTTTTTGGGTGTTCATGAAAATATTCCCTGCAAAACGATATTTGTGCTTCATTAATAACAAGATTCCTTCGTTACAGCTACTCGTAACATCCAGTTTGACAGACGAAAACCCCTTTAGCCTTGCTAATTCTTCGGCATAGGCAATTAGGGCACTTCCAACTCCTTTATTTCTCCATTTTGGCAAAACAAAAAGTCGGGAGATATATAAACTGGAATTGTGGTTGGATTCCCATTTTACGTCTTTAAATTCATCAGGTTCTTCCTTACTTATTGTGATTAATCCCAAGCTTATGTCGTGATTTTTTAGAATATAAAGAGATTCGTTCTGTGCTTCACGAAGCATGTTGGGGTATAAATTTGTAAAGAGGTCGGGATGAACTATTGATTTTTGAATAAAATCGGCTAATACAATTTTAATAATATAAAATGCCTCAACCACATCCTCAGGTTTGGCCTGACCGATAGTATATTCTTGAGTAATTACTTTTTCAAGACAATTTGTTTCCATTATTTAAATTGGTAACAAGGCAAAGCAGTTTTGAAATAAAAAATCTACATTTATAACGGCAATTTTTAGCTTATTATTTTAAAGCGATTGATTTTGCTTGTTAATAATAATTGTCAAAAATATAATAATTAGTTAAATGATAAAATAAAGTCTTAACGAATATTCATTTAATTACATTGATGTGTATTATTTTAGGCTTTACCTCCGTTAAATTGTGACGAAAGTTTTTATGAGAGTCTGTTTTTTAAATAAAACCAAATTTAGTTTTGCTACATTCCTTCTAATAGCGCTGATTATAGGATTTCTCAACTCCTGCGAACGTGATGCCTTTAAGCCAGGTAGAGCTGGTCAATTGAGTTTTTCGAAGGATACTGTTATGTTCGATACAATATTTACTAATCTGGGGACAGCAACATATAAGCTCACCGTAATTAATCCTCACAATTATAAGGTTGTCTTGGATTCGGTATACTTAGCTGGGGGAGTGAATTCGAATTTTAAAGTGAACATCGATGGCGATCCTTCTTCTTTATTGCGTCATTTAACTATAAATTCAAAAGACAGCTTATATATATTTATTCAGGCCTATATAAAAGGTACAAATGAAAATGATCCTTTTTTAAATCTGGACTCTATTGTATTTGTTAGCGGTGAAAATGTTTCGGATGTAAAATTGTGGGCTGTTGGTCAAAATGTTATTCCATTTCATAACGACCGCATTCAATCTCAGGAATGGAATAATTCCAAACCATACCTGATTATGGGTACACTTACAGTCGATTCCGGTGCCGTGCTTAAAATTCATGAAGGGACAAAAATTTATTTTCAAAAGAATGCTAATATTTCAGTTAACGGAACTCTTCAAGTATTGGGTACATTTCAGGCTCCGGTCTCATTTCGGGGATCTCGCTTGGAGAGCGACTACGATTCTATTCCCGGTGAATGGGGAGGGATAAATTTGAAGGGGAACGATCAGGTAAATGTTATTTCGAATGCCGTTATAAGGAATGGAAATATTGGAATTGCTATTGGGGATTACAGGAATACAAAAAAAGTAAAGTTAGCTTTGACAAATACTATAATCTCCAATATGGGGTATTCGGCGCTTATTGCCTATCAAGCTGAAATAGAGGCTAAAAATTGTGTTTTTGCAAATTCTAATAATACGATTTGTAAACTACTTTATGGCGGAAAATATAGTTTTACCCATTGTACATTTGCAAATTATGGAGCAATGTATGTAGGTAAGGAGGTAGGCGAAAAAACACTTATTCTTCAAAACTATATAGATTATATTGATAGCAACAATAGACCAATAACTGCATATAATAATCTAGAAAATGCATTTTTCGGTAATTCCGTTATTTATGGGGATGGGCAAAGTGAAATAGCGTTCAACAAAAAAGGACAGGTGACATTTAACTATACTTTTGATCGTTGCCTTATAAAAACAACTTCGGAAATTATTGCAGCTAATAGTTCAAGTTTTATTGAATGCATTGCCGATAAAGCTCCTAAATTTATTAAACCGGGAACTGAAAACTTTCGCTTGGATACTCTTTCTCCTGCAAAAGACTTTGGAAAACTCGAATTTGGTAATTTAGTTCCCCTTGATTTGGATAATAATTCCCGAATTAGCGATTTGAAGCCCGATTTAGGAGCATATGAACGTATTGAAAAATAGTAGATTATCTAAATAGAGATTCGTAAATTAGGGTTTATTTTTTTTTCCAATAAAAACGACTTTTGCATGCAACGTAAAAACCATTGGTTTCAAATATTTGTTTTAGGGATAATTCTAATAACGGACAATATATTTGCACAGCATTCCCTTGCTGATTTAAAGCTGGTTTTTTATAATGTCGAGAATTTCTATGATTGGAAAAACGATCCAACAATAAACGATGAAGAGTTTTTGCCTGAGGGATCGCGGCGTTGGAGTAAATCCAGGTTCGAAGACAAAGCCATGAATATTTATAAAGTGTTTTCGGCAATTGGCGAATTCGAATTTCCTGCCATTATCGGAATGGCCGAAGTGGAAAATGCTTTTGTGTTGGATTACCTGATGCAACATACCCCTATGAGTAAAGTGCCGCTTGCGTATGTGCATAAAGATTCGCCAGACCCCAGGGGAATAGACGCGTGTATTTTATATCGAACCGATAAACTTAAGTTGATAAAGAAGGAATTTATTGCTCTTAGGCTAAAAAATCAAAAGATTTTTGAGACCCGCGAAATTGTTTATGCCTCTTTTCAAACAAGCAATAAAGAAGTATTGCACGTTTTTGTTAATCACTGGCCATCCAGAAGGGGAGGGGAGCTTGAGACCCAAAATAAAAGAGGAAATGCAGCCACCGTTTTAAGGGATAAAATCGATTCAATTTTTAAAATTGAGCCTAGGGCAAACATTATTTTAACGGGAGATTTTAATGATGAGCCTATAAGTTCAAGCATTACAAAGCTTTTAAACGTTCAACAGGTTTCAGGGAGTATTTCATCCTCCGGACTTTATAATTTATCTTCGGATTTCGAAAAGCGTTTTGGGGTAGGTACTTTAAAATTTAGGGGAGATTGGTCGGTTTTCGATCAAATAATTGTTTCAGGCGCTTTGCTAAATGGAAGAGGATTGAAAACCTGCACGAAATGTGCCGGAGTTTTTAAAGCACCCTTTTTATTAACCGAAGATAAAACACATATGGGTTTCACTACCAGGCGAACGTATAACGGATTAAATTATAACGGTGGCTATAGCGACCACTTGCCGGTATTTTTGGATATTTCTATTTCAAGGCAATAAATAGCCTAATTACTGAAAATCTTTTTGTCCGTTTATTCGTGCGGTTTTTCTTATATTTACTGTCCTTGTTTTTCAGGGGAGATTAAGAAATAGTAGTTTAATTAATTTAACATAAGTACGATATGATTCTTTCTATGACTGGTTTTGGTAAGAGTGACCTTGAGTTTGCACAAAAAAAGATATCCATTGAAATAAGGGCTCTTAATAGCAAACAGCTTGATATTATCTTAAAATTACCATCCATTCTGAAAGATAAAGAATCCGATTTTCGGAACGAAATATCCAAAGAACTTATTCGCGGGAAAATTGATGTTTATGTAAATTACGATGGAATGGAAGAGGATAGAGGCGTTGTAATTAATAAATCTATTTTTAAAGATTATTACAATCAGTTAACCTCCATTTGTGAAGATCTTGCAATTCCAGTTTCGAATGATATTCTGAATTCAATATTACGCTTGCCCGATACCTTAAAAATGGTAAAGCCGATTGTATCAGACGACGAATGGGCTATAATCCAAAATGGAATTATTAAAGCTGTTCAGGATGTTAAACAATTCAGGATTCAGGAAGGTGCCTCCCTTAAAGAGGATATTATGAAAAGGCTTACCATTATTGAAACCTTATGCCTGGCGCTTGAACCTTTTGAAAAAGCCCGCATCGAAAAAATATCCAACCGAATCAATACTAATCTGGATGAATTGGTTGGCCGGGAAAAAATTGATAAAAACCGGTTTGAGCAGGAGTTGCTATATTTTATTGAAAAGCTCGATATAAATGAAGAAAAAGTCCGGTTAAATAACCATTGCAAATATTTTAGGGAAACTGTCGAGAATGAAGACTTTGCAGGAAGAAAACTGGGTTTTATTACGCAGGAGCTTGGCCGGGAAATAAATACAATAGGATCGAAAGCGAACGACTCAACAATTCAGCAAATGGTTGTTCAAATGAAAGATGAATTGGAAAAAATTAAAGAACAAATTAATAATATTCTTTAATTTTTTATAATAACATATTGGGATTAATATGGCAGGAAAGCTTATTATCTTCTCGGCGCCTTCGGGAGCTGGTAAAACAACCATTGTAAAATCATTGTTACAATCAGGATTGCCTTTGGAGTTCTCCATATCAGCAACCAGTCGCTCTCCCAGAGGGACTGAAGTTCATGGTAAAGATTATTATTTCCTAACATCAGATGATTTCAGGAAGCGGATTCAGAATGATGAATTAATTGAATGGCAGGAGGTTTATCCAGGAAGTTTCTATGGAACGTTGAAAAGTGAAATTCAGCGAATATGGGATAAAGGAAACCATGTAGTTTTTGATGTGGATGTGTTAGGTGGTCTTAATCTTAAGAAAATGTTCACCCAAGAATCGTTAACTCTTTTTATTATGCCTCCTTCAGTTCAGGAACTCGAAAATCGCCTCCGCAACCGGAATACTGATTCGGATAGTATAATTAAACAACGTGTTGAAAAAGCAATTTACGAATTAGGTTTTGCCGGTAAATTCGATAGGAGAATTGTAAACGACGATTTAGTTAAGGCTCAGCAGGAAGCTTTTCAAATTGTAAGTGAATTTATTTTAAATTAAAATGATTACCGGTTTATTTTTTGGTTCTTTTAATCCTATCCATGTGGGGCATCTTATAATTGCCAATTATATGGTGGAATACACCCCTGTAGAAGAGGTTTGGTTTGTTGTCAGTCCTCAGAACCCTCTTAAAGATAAAAGTTTACTGGTTAATGAAAAGCATCGGTTCGAAATGGTGAAGTGTGCCATTGGAGACGATAAGCGTTTTTCCGTAAGTGATATTGAATTTTCAATGCCAACACCGTCTTTTACTATAGACACACTTGCCGTTTTTTTTAAGCTTTATCCGGAACGAGAATTTGCTATTATTATGGGAGCGGATGGTTTGTCGATGTTCGAAAAATGGAAGAATCAGGAAGAAATTGTAAAGAGTTGCAAAAGGTATATTTATCCGAGGATAGAGGCGGGAAAGTTGAATGAAGAAAAAGTAGAAAACGGGACAATTGTGGCTGCCCCGCTTTTGAATATTTCATCTACTTTTATTCGTAAAGCCATTAAAGATGGAAAAGATTTACGCTATTTTGTACCCGAAAATGTTTGGCTTTACATCCACCGTCACGGTTTGTATCTTTAATATGTTTTAGAACTGGTATCCAAATCCTACATGGAAGGATGGAACAAATCCAAAATTGTCTTTATGTATTCCCATTGTCGAGGGTTTTTCAGTTCCCTGATACTTCGAACCTAAATATGCCCCAAAACCAATGCTGTTTTCCAAATACAAGGCTCCCAAAAGTTTTACCTGAAACCCGACCCCAAATGAATGTTCAAAAGAAGTCATTTGTCCTTTGGTTGCAATGGTAGCTGAAGTGGTACCATTTAAAGTAACATTTCCGTCTACTTCTACCGGAGCATGATATATGAAATTATAATATAAAAAAGGTTTGATAAGCTTATTATATTGCCCACCTGAGCGTTGGTTTTTGTAAAATCCTAAAAAGTGCTTGTATTGGAATTCAATACCCATGTATTCGCGGGTCTTACTGTTCATTAAATACCCTAATTCAAATAAGCGGTTGTTAACCTGAACATTAAAGCTGACGTTTGTGCTTGTCCCAAATCCGCTACCAGTTTGTGATTGAGAAATATTTGCTCCATAAGTAGCAAAACTGTAAGAGAGTTCTTTTGCGTTTACCGAGATAATCATTATTATCAGGCCCATCATCAACATCGCTATCTTCTTCATGGCATCGGGTATTATTTTGTTGTTATAAAAGTAATTTTATCGAGCCCTCATTATTATGGTAACTAAATGACATTTCTTAGCAGGTTGGTTGATGTTAATTAATGGAGGGGATAAGACAAATTATTATGATGGAATGAGCTAAGTCACCTTTTTTTGCTTTGATTTATTAAGAATTGATAAAAATAGCTATTGAAACATAATCGTATTATAGGGTCTGGAAAACGCTATGTAACGTATATTAGGCATAGTTTTGTGTTAAATAAATTTTTTCTGACGGATTCTTAAATTGACAAAACGATGAAATATTTTGACAAACTGATTTTAAAAATTGACTAAAAATTGGACTGGCGATTTTTTGTCTTAAATTAAAAGATTGCGCTTCACAATGGGTAACTGCTATCAATTGCTTAAATTTACCTGAAAATTTATCCGAATATATGTCCCTTAAATTAGTATCAGATTATTCACCCAGTGGAGATCAACCCGTTGCCATTGAACAACTTGTTCAGGGATTGAGTGATGGGAGGCAATACCAGACCTTATTAGGGGTTACCGGCTCGGGAAAAACATTTACTATAGCCAACGTAATTGAAAAAATTCAACGGCCTGTTTTGGTATTAAGCCATAATAAAACCCTGGCAGCTCAGCTATACGGAGAATTTAAGCAGTTCTTTCCTGAAAATGCGGTAGAGTATTTTGTCTCGTATTATGATTATTATCAGCCCGAAGCATATTTGCCAACCACAGATACCTATATAGAAAAAGACTTAAGCATAAACGAGGAAATTGAAAAACTTCGGTTAAGTGCTACTTCATCCTTATTGAGTGGCAGGCGCGATGTTATTGTTGTATCTTCTGTTTCATGTATTTATGGTATTGGAAATCCGGAGGATTTTAACGAAAACACGATTTATATTAAAAAGGGACAGCTACTCAGCCGTAACCTGTTTCTGCATCGTTTGGTTGATAGCCTTTACTTTCGAAGCGATTTGGAATTTAAGCGGGGAACATTTCGTGTAAAGGGCGATACTGTTGATATTTACCTTGCTTATAGCGATTTGGCATATCGGGTAGTTTTTTGGGGCGACGAAATTGAAGAGATTTATTCGTTCGACCCATTTAATGGAACCCGGGTTGAAACAAAAGATGCTGTTCAGATTTTTCCGGCAACTATTTTTATTACTACCAAGGAAAGAATGCAAAAAGCCTTATCGCAAATTGAAGAAGATTTGGCAAAACAAGTTGCGTATTTTAGGGAAACAGGGAAATACGAAGAAGCAAAGCGTTTGGAACAACGGGTAATTTTCGATCTGGAAATGATAAAGGAACTCGGTTACTGTTCCGGAATAGAGAATTATTCGCGCTATTTTGATGGACGCAAAGCTGGAACGCGACCATTCTGTCTGCTCGATTTTTTCCCGGACGATTTTGTGATGGTGATTGACGAAAGCCATGTAACAGTTTCTCAAATCCGCGCGATGTATGGTGGCGACCGATCCCGCAAGCAAACACTTGTGGAATATGGGTTCAGGTTACCTGCAGCAATTGATAACCGTCCTTTGAAATTCGAAGAGTTTGAAGAACTTATTGGACAAACTATATATGTTAGTGCCACTCCTGGAGATTATGAACTTGAAAAATGCGAAGGGATTGTTGTAGATCAGGTGATTCGACCAACCGGATTGCTTGATCCGGTGATTGATGTGCGACCCAGCCTAAATCAGATTGACGATTTAATGAATGAAATTGATATCCGGATTCACAAAAAAGAACGAATTCTTGTCACCACTCTTACAAAGCGTATGGCTGAGGAGTTGTCGGGTTACCTTATAAGGATGGGAGTGAAATGCCGGTATATCCATTCTGATATCGATACCCTGGAGCGTGTGGAAATATTGGAGAGCCTTCGTAATGGAGCTTTTGATGTTTTAGTGGGGGTTAATCTGCTTCGCGAAGGGCTCGATTTACCGGAAGTATCACTAGTAGCTATATTGGATGCGGATAAAGAGGGTTTTCTGCGGAGCGAAAGGTCACTTACCCAAACAGCAGGAAGAGCTGCTCGTAACCTGAATGGCAGAGTAATAATGTATGCAGATAAAATGACCAACAGCATGCAGCGAACCATTGACGAAACCAACAGGCGTCGCGAAAAACAGCTGAAATATAACGAGGTAAATGGAATAACACCACGGCAAATTATTAAGGCGGTGGGCTCCATGATGGGCGACAAGCATGAAGCCATAGTAAAAGGCAAAAAGGTTTATGTGGAAAGTGACTCCATAAATGTAGCCGCCGACCCTGTTGTGCAATATATGAATCCCGTTGGATTGGAAAAAGCAATTGAGCAAACTAAAAAATCGATGCAAAAGGCAGCTAAAGAGCTCGATTTTATTGAAGCTGCCCGGTTGAGGGATGAGATGTTTGCCCTTCAGGAAATGTTGAAGAAGAAAGGGTAGTTTTTGGATTATAAATTATTGGGCATTAATATGAGTAGGATGAATCTTATGGCTCACTTTATGGTTCATAGGTTAGTGATAGACCTAAAAACGGATAACTAGGGTAATTACGTAATTGTCCATACGGATTTAATCCGCGATAAGCATGAAAAAACAATCCGATGGATTGACAGGATTCTAATCGGGGATGAAATCTGTATCCGAAATAAAAATTAAAATTAAGCTGCATTGCCTCTTTTATTTCTTTTGTTTCCCAAACTCCATTTACTTTTTTA